>CENU01027886.1_pt1 | contig 32141 bp, 39 predicted proteins | sample 361331 | NCBI WGS metagenome assembly CENU01 (sample SAMEA2619766, study PRJEB7988) | marine metagenome | isolation source: saline water (ENVO:00002010), including | reverse complement strand
GGGGTCCAGCTCGGGGTTCTGGGGTCAGCCGACTAGTCTTCCCCCCATCCGGTCCTAGAGGGTCCTGTCTTTGAGGATCAGGTCTGCGGCCTTCTCCCCGATCATCAGGGACGGGGCGTTGGTGTTGCCGTTGGTGATGGATGGCATGACCGAGGCATCAGCCACCCGCAACCCGTCCACCCCGCGCAGGTTCAGCCTTGGGGTCACCACCGCCATGTCATCCCCGCCCATGCGGCAGGTGCCGCAGAGATGATAGGCGCTGTTGGCGTTGTTGCGGACATAGTCATCAATATCGGCATCGCTGGTGACATCGGGGCCGGGGACTGTTTCAGGCCCGCGAAACGGATCAAAGGCTTTCTGGGCGGCGATTTCCCGTGTGATGCGGATGCATTCCCTGAACTCGCGCCGGTCCCTTTCCGTTGACAGGCCGTTGAGCAGCATGCGCGGTGCGGCAAACGGATCACGGGAGGCGAGCTTGACCCAGCCCCTGCTTTCGGTGCGGACAGGCCCGACATCAAAACAGTAGCCATCCTTGTCAGGCGGCGGCGACCAGCCCTCAAAATAATAGGGCCAGAAATGATACTGCATGTTCGGGTGATCCAGATCAGCCCCGGTCCTGAGGAAGGCACCAACCTGGCTATGGGTGGTGGCGCAAGGCCCGGTTCGGGTGAGGAACCATTGCGCCCCGATCATGGCCATCCGGTGCCAGCGCAGCAGCCCGTTTTTGGACAGCCCTCTGGCGCAGCGATGCTTGACCAGAACCTCAAGATGATCATGCAGGTTCTGGCCAACCCCGGGCAGATCAAGGAGCGTTTCAATACCATGCTCGGCCAGATGATCAGCCGGTCCGACCCCGGACAGCATCAGCAGTTGCGGGGATTGCGCCGCCCCGGCCGAGAGGATCACCTCACGGTCGCAATGCGCCTCAAGCGTCTGGCCGTTCTGGACATACTCAACCCCGATGGCCCGGCCGGACCGGATCAGGATGCGGGTGACATGGGCGCGGGTTTCAACACGCAGGTTGGAACGCTCCCGGATGCTGCTGATCACCGCCGCGGTGCCACTGCGTTCACCCTTGTGGATATTGGCATCGAACACCGTTGCGCCTTCCTGATCGGCACCGTTGTAATCCGCAGGGACGGGGTATCCCGCCTCCGCCACCGCCTGAATAAAGGCCTGTTCGATGGGGTGCTGGCCCGAATGGCGGTCAACCCGGATCGGCCCGGACGCACCGCGATAGTCATCCGGCCCCGGCAGGTAGGTTTCCAGCTTGCGGAAATAGGGCAATACATCCCGGTAGCCCCAGCCGGTTGCGCCGCTTTCCTCCCAGTCATCGAAATTTCTGGCATGGCCACGGACATAGACCATCCCGTTGAGTGACGATGACCCGCCAACAACCTTGCCCCTTGGCTGAAAGATACGGCGGTTGTTCATGTGGGGTTCGGGTTCGGTTTCAAAACACCAGTTGCGCGGGCCGCCGAGAAAATTGTTGCGGGTGGCGGCGGGCATGCGGATGGTCCAGTGGCCCTCTTTCTGCCCGGCCTCGAGCAGCAGCACTGAAATGCCGCTATCTTCGGTCAGCCTGTTGGCAATCAGCCCGCCTGCCGACCCGCTGCCGATGATGATATAGTCAGCCCGCATCCCTCATCCCCCTAAAGATACCGGCTAAACTCTGCTTGAAAATAGTGGCTTAGGCAAGATTGTTCGATCCGCTGCCGGGATTGATGGCTGGCTTGAATTGAGGCTGGATCGAGTGATACGATAATCGGGAGTACTGATGGGGGAATAGCCATGAAACTGGCGCCATACTGGTGGAGCAGCCTCAATGAGGGAGAGAGCATCGAAAGCCCGGATGCCACCCTGCCGGAGGAGGCAGACTGCGTTGTGGTCGGCAGCGGTTTTGCCGGGCTGATGGCGGCCCTGACGTTGAGGCGCCATGGCCGTTCGGTGGTCGTAATAGACCGGACCCAGCCCGGGCTGGGGGCAGCGACCCGCAATGGCGGCATCTGTTCGGGCAATATCCGCATCCCCCATGGTGAGCTGACCGAAAAAGGCGGCAGGGACTATGCCGATCAGGTTTATGGTGAGGGGGTGGAGGCACGGCAGGACCTCGCCCGCTTCATTGAGGAGGAGCAGATCGACTGCGCCTATCATCAGCCCGGGTGGTTTCAGGGTGCCATGTCACCAGCCGATTTCGATCGCATGTCGAGGGAGGCAGAACGGCTCCAGACCGTATCGGAATATCAGGCCAAGGGTCATGAAATCCGCATCGTGGGGCGTGACGATCAGGCCGGGGTGATCAATACAACCCGGTTCCATGGCGGTATCCTGCGGGAGGGGACAGGGGCTTTCCACCCCGGGCGGTTCTTTGCCGGATTGCTCAAGCTGGTGCGGGGGGAAGGGGTTGTGATCTGTCCTCAAACCATCGTCCGGCTGATTGAGGATGAGGGCAGCCGCAAGCGCATTCTTACTGACCGGGGCAGCGTGCTGGCGGGCCGTGTGCTGGTCACCACCAACGCCTATACCGGCCGTGATCAGGGTTTCTCCCGCTATTTGCGCCGCCGCCTGGTGCCGGTGCAGAGCGCGATCATCGTCACCGAGGATATCGGCGAGGACAGGGTGAGATCGCTGTTCCCGCAACTCAGCTCCTTCAGCACCAGTGCCAACCTTTCTGCCTATTGCAGGCCGACCCCTGATGGCCGCCGTGTCCTGCTTGGCTCCCGGTCATTTGACCGGCTTGAACCGTCACGGCGAACAGTCGATTTCCTGAAATCCACGCTGCATGGCATTTTCCCTGATCTGGGCGGGGCCGTGATTGATTACGGCTGGCTCGGCAATGTCGCGTTTACCCAAAATCACCTGCCGACAATCTTTGAGCATGACAAGGTCATTTACGTTGGCGGTTATGCAGGATCAGGCACTGTCTGGGCCCGCTGGCTGGGGCGCAAGGCCGCTGAAAAGGTGCTGGCCACCAGCAACAGGCCGAGCGTTTTTGACGGCGCCCCGCCGCCTGAAATCCCGCTCTATGATGGCAACCCGTGGTTCATGCCGTTCTTCAACGGCTATTTCGCGATCAGGGATGCCATCAATGAGCGGCGTTTCAGGCCGTGATCTGCCCCCGATCTGGCCCCCATCTATCCCTCTTCTGATGCAGGCTGTTGCAACATTTCTTGCGAAATTGCGCTTGCATATATAGGTCCGCTGGGGTAGAACCCGCGAACCATCCGAAAATTCTGTCTGAAGAGCAGCGATGAAACCAGGTTTTTCGGGCCGGTTGAAGAAAACAAAGATTTGTCCTGAAAAGGACTTGCTAGGGTTAATACGCATGGCTAAAATGTCACCCGCACTATTTGTGAGGCAGGTAAGGCAGGAAATTAGCCGGATTACCTGGGCAACGCGACGCGAAACGGTCACCGCAACCATCACGGTTTTGGTGATGACGTTTATTGCGGCCGCGTTTCTGTTGTTTGTGGACTGGATTATTTCCGGTCTGGTGCAGTTTGTATTGGGATTGGGCAGCTAGGCAATCCTTATTATCTGGGTGATTTCGCCGCGTGCCTCCACCGTGATGCATCAGCGTCGGGACCAAAGCGTTGGGACAAGGAATAGAAATGGCAAAGCGCTGGTATGTTGTTCACGCTTTTTCCGGTTCGGAAAACAAGGTGGCGCAATCAATCCGTGAGCAGGCTGTAACCCAGGGGCTCGAGGACCAGATTGAGGAAGTGCTGGTTCCGACCGAGGAAGTCACCGAATTGCGGCGTGGTGCAAAGGTCCAGACCGAACGGAAATTTTTTCCGGGCTACATTCTCGTCAAAATGGAATTGAATGACCGCAGCTGGCACGTTGTCCAGTCGCAGAACCGGGTCACCGGGTTTCTGGGCAGCAACGGCAAGCCGCAACCGATCACAAATGGTGAGGCTGAGCGCCTGATCAAGCAGATGACCGAAGGGGTCGAGCGTCCGCGCGCCGATGTGATCTTTGAAATTGGCGAACAGGTCAAGGTTTCCGATGGCCCGTTTGAATCGTTTAACGGCTTCGTTGAGGAAATCGACGAGGACAAGTCACGGCTCAAGGTGACGGTTTCGATCTTTGGCCGGTCAACACCGGTCGATCTGGAATTTTCACAAGTGGAGAAAATCTGATAGAGCGGGACCACCGCTGCATCTGAGGTAAAATCATGGCTAAGAAAATCGAAGGTTACATCAAGCTGAACATTGCCGCCGGGTCGGCAAACCCGTCGCCGCCTGTGGGTCCGGCACTGGGTCAGCGCGGCGTGAACATCATGGAATTCTGTAAGGCCTTTAACGCGGCCACAGACAGCATGGAAAAGGGTATGCCCATTCCGGTGATCATCACGGTGTTCACCGACAAGTCGTTTAGCTTTGAGATGAAACAGGCCCCGGTCAGCTTCTTCCTTAAAAAGGCCGCTGGCCTGAATAAGGGTGGCGGGGCCCCGGGGCGTGATATCGCCGGTTCGGTAACAATGGATCAGGTTCGTGAAATCGCCGACAAGAAAATGGCTGACATGAACGCCGTTGATCAGAACGGTGCGGTCAACATGGTAATTGGCTCGGCCCGTGCGATGGGCCTGCAGGTGACGGAGTAGGAAATGGCTCAGGGCAAGAAACTCAAATCAGCTTACGAGAAGATTGATCGCATGGCGCAGTATTCGCTGGACGATGCCATCAACATGATCAAGGACAGTGCATCATCGAAATTCGATGAGACCATCGAGATTTCAATGAACCTCGGTGTTGATCCGCGCCATTCGGACCAGATGGTTCGCGGCGTTGTATCCCTGCCGCATGGCACCGGCAAAACAATGCGGGTTGCCGTGTTTGCCCGTGATGCCAAGGCGGATGAGGCCAAGGCCGCCGGGGCCGATGTTATCGGTGCCGAAGACCTGGCCGAAGAAATCCAGAACGGCCGGCTCGATTTTGACCGTGTCATCGCCACCCCTGATATGATGGGTGTTGTTGGCCGCCTCGGTAAAATCCTCGGCACCAAGGGGCTGATGCCTAACCCCAAGCTGGGGACGGTGACCCCGAACGTGGCTGATGCCGTGGCTGAGGCGAAAGCCGGTCAGGTTCAGTTCCGTGCCGAAAAGGCAGGCATCGTTCATGCCGGTATCGGCAAGGCCAGCTTTGCCGCTGATCAGCTGCGTGAAAACGCGGCTGCCTTTATCGATGCCATCAGCAAGTCGCGCCCAACCGGCGCAAAAGGTGTTTTCATCCGGAAGATCAATGTCAGCTCCACCATGGGGCCTGGCGTTACGGTCGATCCGGCTCAGGCTTCCTGAAGCCTGAACAGAATTCCGGTGGTTCTGCCGCCGGATAGGGGCTTCGGCCCCACCTGTCCAAGACGATAGGTGTCCAAAGGGTGAGAGCCTGGCGGTCTTAATATCCTATTCAGACGGGGATAGCGAGATTATCGCTTGAACTATGGGCAGGCCAGGGAATGAGGTAATGATGCCTCATTCTTCGTGCAACAGGGGTTGGTGCTGCCAATCCCATAACGAGTGGAGACGATCGGTGAATAGAACCGAGAAAACGGAACTGATCGAAACCCTGCACGCAACCTTTAGCGAAGCGGCCTCAGTGGTTGTTACGCATCAGGTTGGGCTGACTGTTGTTGAGAGCAGTGCATTAAGGCTGAAGATGCGCGAAGGCGGGGCCCGTTACAAGGTCACCAAGAACCGCATTGCCAAGATTGCACTGAAGGATACGCCCTACGAGGAACTGACCGACCAGTTCACCGGACCGACGGCAATTGGCACGTCACCCGATCCGGTTGCTGCCGCAAAAGTCCTCGTGGATTTCGCCAAGGAAAACGACAAGCTGACCATTATCGGCGGTGCCATCGGCACCCAGGTACTGGACAAGGCAGGGATTGAAGCCCTCGCCAAACTGCCGTCCCTTGACGAATTGAGGGCAACGATCGTGGGTCTGGTTCAGGCCCCCGCATCAAAGCTTGCCCGCATTGCCCAGGCACCGGCTGCACAGCTGGCCCGGGTAATTCAGGCAAAGTCGACCCAGGCATAACGCAGGAATTCAAGGATCGCTCATCTTTCAAGCCTAAGGAGAAAATCATGGCTGATATCGAAAAACTTGCAGAAGACCTTTCCGCATTGACCGTTCTGGAGGCCGCCGAACTGGCAAAGCTTCTGGAAGACAAGTGGGGTGTTTCTGCTGCTGCTGCCCCTGTGGCCGTGGCTGCAATGCCCGCTGGCGGTGACGCCGGTGCCGGTGGTGCTGAAGAGAAGACTGAATTTGACGTTATTCTTGCCTCCATTGGTGACAAGAAAATCAACGTCATTAAGGAAGTCCGCTCCATCACCGGTCTTGGCCTCAAGGAAGCCAAGGACCTCGTTGAAGGCGCACCAAAGCCTGTCAAGGAAGGTGCATCCAAGGACGAAGCCGACGAGATCAAGTCCAAGCTCGAAGAAGCTGGCGCTACCGTCGAGGTCAAGTAATGGCCGCGCCCCAGGGCGTATAAATTTTCCAGACACCGGGTGGATTTTCCGCCCGGTGTCTGGGCGTTTAATGATCAGGTCACAATCGCCCGGTCACTGAACAGAAAAAATTCTATGAACACAACCCATTAGACGACAAGGATCATTTCATGGCATCAACCGTCTCCGCCCTTAAGAGCCGCAAACGCGTCCGCCACAGCTTTGGTTCGATCAATGAAGTGGTTCCCATGCCGAACCTGATCGAAGTTCAGCGCAACAGCTATGATCTGTTCCTGCAACGGGATGTCGCCCCGCATGAACGTGGTGATTACGGGCTACAGGAAGTGTTCAAATCGGTCTTCCCGATGCAAGATTTCGCCGGCAAGGCCGAGCTTGAATTCGTATCCTATGAACTGGAAGAGCCGAAATACGATGTTGAGGAATGCCAGCAACGCGGCATGACCTATGCCTCACCGCTGAAGGTGATCCTGCGCCTCGTGGTCTGGGAAGAGGATGAGATTACCGGCACCCGCACCGTCCGTGATATCAAGGAACAGGATGTCTACATGGGCGATATGCCCCTGATGACCCGCAACGGTACCTTCATCATCAACGGCACCGAACGTGTTATTGTCTCACAGATGCACCGCTCACCGGGCGTGTTCTTTGATCATGACCGCGGCAAGACCCATGCCTCGGGCAAGCTGCTTTTCGCGGCCCGGGTTATTCCCTATCGCGGCTCGTGGCTGGATTTTGAGTTCGATGCCAAGGATATCCTCAACGTCCGCATCGACCGCAAGCGGAAACTGCCTGCCACCACCTTCCTGATGGCCCTGATTGATGAGGCTTCGGAACAGTATATCGCCCAGTGCGCCGCTGACGGGATCGAGCCTGAGCGGACCCGGATTTCTGGCCTGTCGCGTGAAACCATCCTGAATAAATTCTATGACAGCATCACCTTTTCCCGCCACAAGAAGGGCTGGGAAACTGCCTTTGATGCCACCCGCCTGCGTGGCCATCGGCTCAACCATGATCTGGTCAATGCCAGCAATGGCAAGGTTGAAGTCGCTTCCGGTGAAAAGCTGACCCCGCGTTCGCTCCGCAAACTGGCTGAGAGCGGGATTGAGAATATCCTCGTTGATGAAGAGCAGATCACGATCCAGAGCTATTCGCTGGCGCGTGACCTCGTCAACATGGAAACCGGTGAAGTCGTGGCCGAAGCCGGGGACATTGTCACCGAAGAAATCATGCAGACCTTCACCGATATGGGGATCAATGAATTTTCGGTCCTGTCGATCGATAACGTCAATATCGGTGCCTTCCTGCGCAACACGCTGGCCGCTGACCGCAACCAGTCGCGTGAAGAAGCCCTGATTGACATCTACCGTGTCATGCGCCCGGGTGAGCCGCCAACACTCGAAACCGCCGAGGCGCTGTTCAGGGGCCTCTTCTTTGACAAGGAACGTTATGACCTGTCATCGGTTGGCCGGGTCAAGCTGAATGCCCGTCTCGGTCTTGAAACCGATGACCAGATGCGGGTGCTGCGCCGTGAAGACGTCCTGTCGATGCTGCGCGTGCTGATCGATCTCAAGGACGGCAAGGGCGATATCGACGATATTGACCACCTCGGTAACCGCCGGGTGCGTTCGGTTGGTGAGCTGATGGAAAACCAGTACCGCATCGGCCTGTTGCGGATGGAACGTTCGATCAAGGAGCGCATGGGATCGGTTGAAATCGATACTGTGATGCCTGCGGACCTGATCAACTCAAAGCCTGCCGCCGCCGCCGTGCGTGAATTTTTCGGCTCCTCCCAGCTGTCCCAGTTCATGGACCAGACCAACCCGCTTTCCGAGATTACCCACAAGCGTCGTCTTTCGGCGCTTGGCCCGGGTGGCCTGACGCGGGAGCGTGCCGGTTTTGAAGTCCGTGACGTGCACCCGACCCACTATGGCCGGATCTGCCCGATTGAAACACCGGAAGGCCCGAATATCGGCCTCATCAACTCACTGGCCACCTATGCCCAGATCAACCGTTATGGCTTTATCGAAACGCCATACCGTTCGGTTCGTGATGGCAAGGTCACCGATGAGGTGAATTACATTTCCGCGATGGAAGAGGGCCGCTTCACCATTGCCCAGGCCAATGCCGAGCTTGATAAAAACGGCCGCTTTGTCGGTGAGCTGATCCCGATCCGCCGTGGTGGTGAAATCGGTCTTGCCCGCCCTGAAGACATTGATCTGATGGATGTTTCGCCCAAGCAGCTGGTTTCGGTTGCCGCCGCGCTTATCCCGTTCCTTGAAAACGACGATGCCAACCGTGCATTGATGGGATCGAACATGCAGCGTCAGGCCGTGCCCCTGCTGCGTGCCGAGGCGCCGATGGTCGGCACCGGCATGGAAGCCGCCGTGGCCCGTGACAGCGGCGTGACCATTGTTGCCCGCCGCAGCGGTGTTGTTGATCAGGTTGACGCAACCCGGGTCGTGATCCGGTCATCGGAAAGCAGCAGCGAGGATGTCTCGCCTGTGGATATCTACAGCCTGCTTAAATTCCAGCGTTCCAACCAGAACACCTGCATCACCCAGAAACCGCTGGTGATGGTCGGTGACGTGATCTCCAAGGGCGATATCATCGCTGATGGCCCCTCCACCGAGGATGGTGAGCTGGCGCTCGGCCGTAACGTGCTGGTCGCCTTCATGCCGTGGAATGGCTACAACTTCGAAGATTCGATCCTGATCTCCGAGCGCATCGTCAAGGATGATGTCTTCACCTCGATCCATATCGAGGAATATGAGATTATGGCCCGTGACACCAAGCTGGGGATGGAAGAAATCACCCGTGATATCCCCAATGTTGGTGAAGAAGGCCTGAAAAACCTGGACGAGGCCGGCATGATCTATGTCGGGGCTGAGGTCAAGGCAGGCGATATTCTGGTCGGCAAGGTCACGCCAAAGGGCGAAACCCCGATGACACCGGAGGAAAAACTGCTGCGCGCCATTTTTGGTGAAAAGGCATCGGATGTCCGGGATACATCTCTGCGTGTACCGCCAGGCGGTGCCGGAACCGTTGTTGAGGTTCGCGTCTTCTCCCGCCGGGGTGTCGACAAGGATGAACGCGCCCGGGCCATTGAGCGATTTGAAATCGAACGCCTCGCCAAGGACCGTGACGATGAAAAGGAAATTCTGGAACGCGGTTTCTATGGTCGCCTGAAAGAAATGCTGACGGGGCAGACTGTTGCCACCGGCCCGAAAGACGCCAAGGCTGGCACCAAGCTGACCGAGGCCGTGCTGGAAGAAATGCCGCGCAGCAGCTGGTCCTCCATCGCCGTCAAGGATGACACGACCCAGAAAGCCATCGAAGCCCAGATCAACAACTTTGAGCAGTCGATCAAGAGCCTTGAAGCCCGCTTCAACGACAAGGTCGACAAGCTCCAGCGCGGTGATGAGCTGATGCCGGGCGTGATGAAGATGGTCAAGGTCTTCGTGGCCGTGAAGCGCAAGCTTCAGCCCGGGGACAAGATGGCTGGCCGCCATGGTAACAAGGGGGTTATCTCCCGCATTCTTCCGGTTGAAGACATGCCTTACCTGCAAGACGGCAAGCCCGTTGACATCGTTCTCAACCCGCTGGGTGTGCCGTCACGGATGAACGTGGGGCAGATCCTTGAAACCCACCTCGGCTGGGCCTCATCTGGTCTGGGTGAGCAGATCGGCAACGCGGCCGAGCTGGTGGCAAGGGGAACCAAATCCGATGATCTGCGCGGCAAGCTGAAAGAGGTTTACCCGCAGAAATTCAAAAACGAAATTGAGGGGATGGATGATCATCAGCTCGTCGGTCAGGCCAGGTTGCTGTCCCGCGGTGTGCCGATGGCAACCCCTGTTTTTGATGGTGCGCGTGAAGCTGATGTCCGCAAGCTGCTGGCTGATGCCGGTCTGAGCGAAACCGGTCAGGAATGGCTGACCGACGGCCGTACCGGGGAGCAGTTCGATCGTCCGGTTACGGTTGGCTATATCTATATGCTGAAACTGCACCACCTGGTCGATGACAAGATCCACGCCCGTTCAATCGGTCCATACTCGCTCGTTACCCAGCAGCCGCTGGGCGGCAAGGCGCAGTTCGGCGGCCAGCGTTTCGGGGAGATGGAAGTCTGGGCGCTTGAGGCTTATGGCGCTGCCTATACATTGCAGGAGATGTTGACGGTCAAATCCGATGACGTTTCCGGTCGAACAAAGGTCTATGAGGCTATTGTCCGTGGCGATGACGATTTTGAAGCCGGTATTCCGGAATCCTTCAACGTCCTTGTCAAGGAATTGAAATCGCTCGGCCTTAATGTCGATCTTCACGAATCCGAATACTAGTAGGGGAGTTGCCCGATGAATGAGTTGATGAATCCATTTGGCCAGACGCCAAGCTCACAGAGTTTTGACAAGATCCAGATCTCCATCGCATCCCCAGAGCGCATCCGCTCATGGTCGTTCGGTGAGATCAAGAAGCCGGAAACAATCAATTACCGGACCTTCAAGCCGGAAAGGGATGGTCTTTTCTGCGCCCGTATCTTTGGCCCGGTCCGTGATTACGAATGCCTCTGCGGCAAATACAAGCGCATGAAGTATCGCGGCATTGTCTGCGAGAAATGCGGTGTTGAAGTTACGCTGTCAAAGGTCCGCCGTGAACGCATGGGCCATATCGAACTGGCCTCGCCGGTTGCGCATATCTGGTTCCTGAAATCACTGCCTTCCCGGATCGGGCTTCTGGTCGACATGACCCTGAAGAACCTTGAACGGGTGCTGTATTTTGAAAACTTCGTTGTCATTGAACCCGGCCTGTCGCCACTGACCAAGGGCCAGATGCTGACCGAGGCTGAATATTACGATGCCCTCGATGAATACGGTGATGATGCGTTTGAGGCCGGTATCGGTGCCGAGGCGATCAAGCGTATTCTCGGTGATATTGATCTTGAGGCCGAGCGCGTCACTGTTCGTGAGGAACTCCGTGAAACCGGTTCCGAGGCCAAGCGCAAAAAGCTGGTCAAGCGGCTGAAGCTGATTGATGCCTTTATGGAAAGCGGATGCCGCCCAGAATGGATGATCCTTGACGTTGTTCCGGTCATCCCGCCTGAATTGCGCCCGCTGGTTCCGCTCGATGGTGGCCGTTTCGCCACGTCTGACCTGAACGATCTGTACCGCCGTGTGATCAACCGGAACAATCGCCTCAAGAGGCTGATTGAGTTGCGCGCCCCGGATATCATCATCCGTAACGAAAAGCGGATGTTGCAGGAATCGGTTGATGCCCTGTTTGACAATGGCCGTCGTGGCCGTGTCATCACCGGCGTTAACAAGCGCCCGCTGAAATCGCTCTCTGATATGCTGAAGGGCAAGCAGGGCCGTTTCCGTCAGAACCTGCTCGGCAAGCGTGTTGACTATTCCGGCCGTTCGGTGATCGTGGTCGGCCCTGAGCTGAAACTGCATCAATGCGGCCTGCCCAAGAAAATGGCGCTTGAGCTGTTCAAGCCGTTTATCTATTCGCGGCTGGAACTGTATGGTCTCTCGACCACGGTCAAGGCCGCCAAACGCATGGTGGAAAAAGAAAGGCCCGAAGTGTGGGATATCCTCGAAGAGGTGATCCGTGAACACCCGGTCATGCTGAACCGTGCGCCAACGCTCCACCGCCTGGGCATTCAGGCGTTTGAGCCTGTGCTGGTTGAGGGCAAGGCCATTCAGCTGCACCCGCTGGTCTGCACCGCCTTTAACGCTGATTTCGATGGTGACCAGATGGCGGTCCATGTGCCACTGTCTCTCGAGGCCCAGCTTGAAGCCCGTGTCCTGATGATGTCCACGAACAACATCCTCAGCCCGGCCAACGGCAAGCCGATTATCGTACCATCGCAGGATATCATCCTCGGCCTCTATTACCTGACGCTGATGCGTGAAGGTGAGCAGGGTGAAGGCATGATCTTCTCCTCACCGGAGGAGGCACTGCTTGCCTATGATGCCGGTCATGTCAGCCTGCAAGCCAAAGTGAAGGTCCGTATCCACACCTGGGAAGGTGAGTCCCGGATCAACAAGGTGATCGAAACAACCCCGGGCCGTGCCCAGCTGGCCAATATCCTGCCCGATAACATGGCGGTGCCGTTTGAGCTGGTGAACAAGCTGATGACCAAAAAAGAGGTCTCAAGCGTGATCGATTACGTTTATCGCTACTGCGGCCAGAAAGACACCGTGATTTTCTGTGACCGGCTCATGGGCATTGGTTTCAAGAAAGCCTGTGAAGCGGGTATTTCCTTCGGTATTGATGACCTCAACACCCCGGAAAAGAAGACCAGTTTCGTTGATGAAGCCGAAGTCCAGGTCAAGGATTTCGAACAGCAGTACCTTGATGGCCTGATCACCCAGGGTGAGAAGTACAACAAGGTTGTTGATGTCTGGTCCCGTTGCACCGATCTGGTCGCCAAGGAGATGATGGATTCGATTTCCACCATCCGCCCGGGTGAGCCGGTCAACTCGGTCTACATGATGGCCCATTCGGGCGCGCGTGGTTCCGCCGCACAGATCAAGCAGCTGGCCGGGATGCGCGGTCTGATGGCCAAGCCATCGGGTGAGATCATCGAAACGCCGATTATCTCTTCCTTCAAGGAAGGGCTGAACGTGCTGGAATACTTCAACTCGACCCACGGCGCTCGTAAGGGCCTGGCCGATACGGCGCTGAAAACCGCCAACTCGGGCTACCTGACCCGCCGTCTTGTTGACGTTGCCCAGGATTGCATCATTACCGAACTGGATTGCGGCTCCGACAAGGGGCTGAATATCCGCCCGGTGATTGAAGGTGGTGACGTTGTTGACAGCCTCGGTGAGCGTATTCTTGGCCGGACCGCCGTCAATGATATCCAAACCTCAACCGGTGATGTGCTGGTTCCGGCTGGCCGGATCATTGATGAAGAGGATATCGAACGCGTTGAGGCCGAGGGCATTGACAGCGTCCTGATCCGTTCCGTTCTGACCTGCGAAAGCAAGGTCGGTGTCTGCGGGGCGTGTTATGGCCGTGATCTGGCCCGGGGAACATCGGTGAATATCGGCGAAAGCGTCGGCGTTATCGCCGCCCAGTCGATCGGTGAACCTGGCACCCAGCTGACCATGCGGACCTTCCACATCGGTGGTGCGGCCCAGCGTGGTGCCGAACAGTCCAGCATTGAGGCCCCGGTTGATGGCCTGGTGAAACTGGAAGACGCAGCCTTTGTTATCGCGATTGACGGCAATGCCGTTATCCGCAACCGTCACACCGAGTTGCTGGTGACGGATGATCAGGGCCGGGAGAGGTCCCGCTATCGTCTGCAATATGGCTCCAAGCTCTACGTCAAGGACGGTGCCAAGGTCACCGCCGGTCAGACTCTGGTCGAATGGGACCCCTACACCATCCCGATCATTTCCGAGATCAAGGGTGTCGTGAACTATGTTGACCTCGTTGACGGTGTTTCGATGCGTGAGGTTACCGATGAAGAAACCGGTATCTCCAACCGTGAGGTCATTGACTGGAAATCCCAGGCCAAGGGCAAGGATCTGCGTCCTCGCCTGACCATGCGTGATGACAAGGGCGAAGTCCTGACACTGGAAAACGGCCTTGAGGCGCGTTACTTCCTGTCCGTCAGCGCGATCCTGTCGGTTGAAAACGGGGCTGAGGTCGAAGCCGGTGAAGTGCTGGCCCGTATCCCGCGTGAAAGTTCAAAGACACGCGATATCACGGGTGGTCTGCCACGGGTGGCTGAGCTGTTTGAAGCCCGGATGCCAAAGGATTTCGCCATCATCAGTGAAATTGATGGCCGGGTCGAGTTCGGTGCCGACTATAAGACCAAGCGCCGGGTCAAGGTGGTTCCGCTTGAGGAAGATGCCGAGACCAAGGAATACATGATCCCGAAAGGCAAGCTGCTTGCTGTTCAGGAAGGCGATGTTATCCGCCGTGGTGATCTGCTGCTGGATGGTAACCCGGTTCCGCATGATATCCTCAATATCCTGGGGGTTGAGGCACTGGCCGAATACCTGGTCAAGGAAATTCAGGATGTCTACCGTTTGCAGGGCGTGAAGATCAACGACAAGCATATTGAAGTGATCGTCCGCCAGATGTTGCAGAAAATTGAGGTGACCGAGGCGGGTGATACAACCCTGCTGGTCGGTGAACAGGTTGACCGTGATGAATTTGACGCGGCCAATGAAATCGCCGAAAAGGATGGGTTGGCGCTGGCCAAGGGTAATCCTGTTATGCTCGGGATCACCAAGGCATCGCTCCAGACACGGTCGTTTATTTCAGCCGCATCGTTCCAGGAAACCACCCGCGTTCTGACCGAAGCGGCGGTATCCGGCAAAAAGGATTACCTCAATGGCCTGAAAGAAAACGTCATTGTTGGTCGCCTGATCCCGGCGGGTACAGGGGCTGTCATGTCCCGCCTGAAGAAGATTGCGGCTGATCGTGACCGTACCCTGGCTGATGAGCAGCGGGCTGCCCTTGAGGCCTCTAAGGCGGCCGAGGAAAGCCTTGCCGCCGCCGCCGCTGAGAGTGACGATGAGGCCCAGGCCGGGGAATAATCCGGCGGGCCGCTGATGCCCTGATTGAACCCGGTACTGACCCTATCAGGTATCGGGGTCATGACCCTGTTGCATCAGGCAAAATAAAAAAATCAGGGGGGATGCATTTCCCCCTTGACCAATGTGCCGGAAATTAATAAATTCCGCCCACTCCAAAGGTTCAGGTAGTGTTCGGCGTAAGGCCGAAACAGACACTGGGATCAAAATATGGAGTTCCTGCTCGAGTTCGAGCGATTTTCACCTTCGGGTGATTGCTACGCAAGCAAGTCTGCCATCGGTCACGCCGATGGTTATTTGTAGAGACACATGATTGGAAGAGTCTGGTATGCCGACTATTAACCAGTTGATCCGCCATGGGCGTCAGCGCCCTGTGGCACGAAACAAAGTTCCAGCAATGGAAGCCTGCCCGCAGAAGCGGGGGGTTTGCACTCGCGTTTACACCACCACCCCGAAGAAGCCGAACTCGGCGCTTCGTAAGGTTGCCCGTGTACGCCTCAGCAACGGCTTTGAGGTGACCAGCTATATCCCGGGTGAAGGCCACAACCTGCAGGAACACTCCGTTGTGATGATCCGCGGTGGCCGGGTAAAAGACCTTCCGGGTGTTCGCTATCACATTATTCGCGGTACCCTTGATACCCAGGGTGTTTCCGATCGTCGCCAGCGTCGTTCCAAATACGGCGCCAAACGGCCCAAATAAAGAGGTAATCCGATGTCACGCCGCCACAGTGCAGTTAAACGCCCCGCGATGCCGGATCCCAAATTCGGCGATATCGTCATTTCAAAATTCATGTCATGCCTGATGTATGATGGCAAACGCTCCGTGGCCGAGAAGATCGTCTACGGTGCTTTTGATAAAATCGCTGAGCGCTCCGGTAATGAGCCGATCAAGATTTTCCATACCGCGCTCGAAAACGTCCGTCCCAATATCGAAGTCCGCTCACGCCGTGTTGGTGGTGCAACCTATCAGGTTCCGGTTGAGGTTCGCTCAACCCGCGCCCAGGCCCTTGCTATCCGCTGGCTCATTGAGGCTTCCCGCAAGCGCGGGGAGAACACCATGATGGATCGCCTCAGCGCCGAGCTGATGGATGCTTCGAACAATCGCGGTTCAGCGGTGAAGAAGCGGGAAGACACTCACAAGATGGCTGAGGCGAACCGCGCCTTTGCCCATTATCGCTGGTAAACTACATCTTAAGGGACGACCGTTATGGCTAGAGGATATCCACTTGAACGCTACCGCAACTTTGGGATTATGGCCCATATTGATGCGGGCAAGACCACCACGACTGAGCGGATTCTTTATTATACCGGTAAATCCCACAAGATCGGTGAGGTCCATGACGGCAACGCCACCATGGACTGGATGGAACAGGAACAGGAACGCGGTATTACCATTACCTCGGCTGCGACCACCTGCATGTGGTTCCGCACCGAAGATGGCGATAACCCTGATGGCCCTTACGGCGATACCCCGGAAGACGCAAAATTCCGTTTCAACATCATTGACACCCCGGGCCACGTTGACTTCACCATTGAGGTCGAACGCTCCCTCGCCGTTCTTGACGGCGCTGTTTGCGTTCTGGATGCCAACGCCGGTGTTGAACCCCAGACCGAAACCGTATGGCGTCAGGCTGACCGCTATGAAGTGCCACGCGTTGTCTTTGTCAACAAGATGGACAAGATCGGTGCTGACTTCTTTAACTGCGTTCACATGATCAAGGATCGCACCGGTGCCATTCCGATGCCGATCCACATGCCTATCGGTGCCGAAAGCGAATTTGCCGGTCTGATTGATCTCATCACCATGAAAGAGTGGGTATGGGCCGGTGAAGACCTCGGCGCATCGTGGGAACTTCGCGACATCCGTCCTGAGCTGAAACACAAGGCCGAAGAAATGCGCGGCGAAATGATCGAGCTGGCGGTTGAGCAGGACGACCACTGGATGGAAAAGTTCCTCGATGGTGAAGAGCCTGATAACGACAGCCTGCGCCAGCTTATCCGCAAGGGTGTGCTGACCATGTCCTTCGTTCCTGTTCTTTGCGGTTCTGCCTTCAAGAACAAGGGTGTTCAGCCGATGCTGAACGCTGTTATTGATTTCCTGCCTGGCCCGCTTGACGTTCCGGCCTACAAGGGCTTCAAGCCAGGTGATGAAAGCGAAACCCGCGATATTGAGCGCAGTGCCGAAGATGCCCAGCCTCTGTCCGGTCTCGCCTTCAAGATTATGAACGATCCGTTTGTCGGCTCCCTTACATTTGTGCGGATTTACTCCGGCACCATGCACAAGGGTGACAGCATTCTCAATTCCACCAAAGGCAAGAAAGAGCGCATCGGCCGGATGATGATGATGCACTCCAACAACCGTGAAGAAATCGAAGAGGCCTTTGCCGGTGACATTGTGGCCCTCGCCGGGATGAAGGAAACCACCACCGGTGACACGCTCTGCGATACGGTTGACCCAGTGGTGCTTGAAACCATGACCTTCCCTGATCCGGTGATTGAGATCGCGGTTGAGCCAAATTCAAAGAACGACCAGGAAAAGATGTCTGCCGGTCTGGCCCGTCTGGCCGCCGAGGACCCATCCTTCCGCGTCACCACCGATATGGAAAGCGGTCAGACCATCATGAAGGGCATGGGTGAACTTCACCTCGATATCCTGATTGACCGCCTGAAGCGCGAATTCAAGGTCGAAGCCAATATCGGCGCACCGCAGGTCGCGTATCGTGAGACCATCTCCAAGGAAGTCGAGATTGATTACACCCACAAGAAACAGTCCGGTGGTTCCGGTCAGTTCGCCCGGGTGAAGATGATCTTCCGGCCCATTGAGGAAGGCTTCACCTTTGAAAACAAGGTTGTTGGCGGTTCCGTTCCGCGTGAATACGTTCCCGGTGTTGAAAAAGGCCTGAACTCGGCCAAGGACACTGGCGTGATTGCCGGTTTCCCCGTGATTGATTTCGGTGTTGAGCTGATTGACGGTGCCAGCCACGATGTTGACTCGTCCGTTCTGGCCTTTGAAATCGCCGCCCGTGCCGCCTTCCGTGAAGCGATGCAGAAAGCTGCACCTCGCCTGCTGGAGCCGGTCATGAAGGTAGAGATCATCACCCCGGAAGAATACATGGGTGATATCATCGGTGACCTTAACTCACGCCGCGGTAACGTTGGTGGCATGGATCAGCGCGGCAATGCCCGTGTCGTATCCGCCATGGTCCCGCTGGCCAACATGTTTGGTTACGTTAACACCCTGCGTTCGATGTCACAGGGCCGCGCCCAGTACTCGATGCAATTTGATCATTATGAACAGGTCCCACAGGCAGTTGCGGATGAAGTCCGCAGCAAGATGGCCTGATTACGGATAGAACGAACAGGAGGCGAATATGTCGAAGGAAAAGTTTGATCGCAGCAAGCCGCATGTGAACATAGGCACGATCGGTCACGTTGACCATGGCAAGACGACGTTGACAGCAGCGATCACGAAAGTGATGGCGGAAGCTGGCGGTGCGGAGTTCCAGGCCTATGACCAGATTGACAAGGCCCCGGAAGAGCGTGCCCGTGGGATCACGATTTCAACGGCGCATGTTGAGTATGAGACGGAAGCCCGTCACTACGCGCATGTTGATTGCCCCGGCCACGCCGATTACGTCAAGAACATGATCACGGGTGCCGCCCAGATGGATGGCGCGATCCTTGTTGTGTCCTCGGCCGATGGGCCGATGCCCCAGACCCGCGAGCATATCCTCCTGGCCCGTCAGGTTGGTGTTCCTGCGCTGGTTGTGTTCATGAACAAGGTTGACCAGGTTGATGATGAAGAGCTGCTTGAGCTGGTTGAGCTTGAGATCCGTGAGCTTCTGTCCTCGTATGATTTCCCGGGTGATGATATCCCGATCGTGAAGGGTTCGGCCCTGTCAGCGCTTGAGGACGGCGATGCCGCCATCGGCAAGGACGCGATCATGGAGCTGATGACAGCGGTTGATGATTACATCCCCCAGCCTGATCGGCCAAAGGATCAGCCGTTCCTGATGCCGATCGAGGATGTGTTCTCGATCTCTGGCCGTGGTACGGTTGTGACCGGCCGTATTGAGCGCGGTGTCGTCAATGTCGGTGAAGAAATCGAGATTGTGGGGATCAAGGAAACCCAGAAGACAACCTGCACGGGCGTTGAGATGTTCCGCAAGCTGCTGGATCAGGGTGAGGCCGGTGATAACGTTGGTGTGCTGCTGCGCGGCACGAAGCGTGAAGAGGTCGAGCGTGGCCAGGTTCTGGCGGCGCCGGGTTCGATCACCCCGCACACCCAGTTCAAGGCAGAGGCGTATATCCTGACAAAGGATGAGGGCGGTCGTCACACGCCGTTCTTCTCAAACTATCGCCCGCAGTTCTACTTCCGGACAACCGACGTGACAGGTTCGGTGGAGCTCCCTGCCGGGACCGAGATGGTGATGCCGGGCGATAACATCGCCATGACGGTAGAACTGATCGCCCCGATCGCCATGGATGAAGGCCTGCGCTTCGCAATCCGCGAGGGCGGCCGAACCGTCGGCGCAGGCGTGGTAGCCTCTATCGTCAAGTAACCTGAGAAACCCAATGGACCGGCAGCATCGTTGCCGGTCTTGAATTTGCGCCAGAGGATTTGAACATGGAAAACCAGAATATCAGGATCAGGCTGAAAGCATTTGATCACCGTATTCTTGACCAGTCGACGAATGAAATCGTCAGCACGGCCAAGAGGACTGGCGCGCAGGTATGCGGTCCTATCCCGCTGCCCACTTCGATCAAGCGTTTCACGGTATTGCGCTCGCCGCATATCGACAAGAAAAGCCGTGAACAGTTTGAGATGCGGACGCACAAGCGCCTGCTGGATATCATTGATCCAACCCCGCAGACCGTGGACGCGCTGATGAAGCTCGATCTCGCTGCCGGTGTGGATGTTGAGATTAAACTCTAGGGAAGGTCGGACCGATGCGTTGCGGCGTTATTGCTCGTAAAATTGGGATGACAAGGGTCTTTGCCGCTGATGGCGCCCATGTCCCCGTCACCGTTCTGCAGATGGAGAACTGTCAGGTTACTTCTGTGCGGAGCATGGATAAGGACGGATACACCGCCATTCAGGTCGGTGTAGGAACGCGTAAACTGAAGAACGTCAATAAGGCGCTTCGGGGCCAGTACGCCAAAGCCGGTGTTGAGGCCAAGGCCAAGATGGCCGAGTTTCGCGTTGCTGAAGACGCTGTTCTTGAAGTGGGTTCAACCTTGGGGGCCAACCACTATGTCAGTGGCCAGAAGGTCGATGTTATCGGCATCTCCCAGGGTAAGGGTTTCGCCGGTGCCATGAAACGCCACAACTTTGGCGGCTTGCGTGCTTCCCACGGTGTGTCGATCTCTCACCGTTCCCACGGTTCAACCGGTCAGAACCAGGACCCGGGCAAGGTTTTCAAGGGCAAGAAGATGGCTGGCCACATGGGTGATGCCCAGGTGACCACCCAGAACCTTGAGATTGTCTCCACCGATGTGGATGAAGGCCTGATCCTGATCCGTGGTGCCGTTCCTGGCAGCCGCGGCGGTTATGTGCTGGTGAGCGATGCGATCAAGGCAACACGCCCTGATGAGGCACCGTACCCGGCCGGTCTGCTGGCTGATGCCATCGCCGCTGCCAAAGCCGAAGCCGAAGCTGCTGTAGCCGCCGCCGCCGAAGCTGAAGCCGCTGCCGAAGCTGAAGCCGCTGCTGATGATGCTCCCGAAGCCGCCAAGGCTGAAGACGAGAAAGGCGAGTAACGATGAAACTTGCAGTCAAAACCCTTGATAACAAGGCCGCTGGCGACATCAGTCTTGCCGACAGCGTCTTTGCGATCGAACCGCGTGCCGATATCATGGCCCGGGTTGTCAACTGGCAGCTGGCCAAGCGCCGTGCCGGTACCCACAAGGTTCAGATCCGGTCCGAGGTCAATCGCACGGGTGCCAAGCTGTTCCGCCAGAAAGGCACCGGTAACGCCCGTCATGGTGCCGCCTCATCCAACATTTTCCGTGGTGGTGGTGTTGCGCATGGCCCGGTTGTTCGTGATCATGCCCACAGCCTCCAGAAAAAGGTTCGCGCCCTTGGCCTGCGTTCCGCGCTTTCGGTCAAGGCCCGTGATGGCAAGCTGATCGTTCTCGATGGCCTCAAGGCCGATGGCAAGACCGCCAGCCTGAAAACAAAGCTGGGCAAGCTCGGTCTTGAAAACGCCCTTATCATCGGTGGTGCCGAGCTGGATGATCATTTCCAGCGTGCCGCCAGCAATATCCCCAACATTGATGTTTTGCCGCAGCAGGGGATCAATGTGTATGACATTCTCCGCCGTGATGTGCTGGTTCTGACCAAGGACAGTGCGGCTCATCTTGAGGAGCGGCTGAAATGAGTATCCGTCCCCGCCAGAAGGTAACAACAGCGATGTCGCTGGAAAAAGCCTATGACACCATTCTGCGCCCGATCGTGACTGAAAAATCCACGATGCTGGCTGAAAACAACCAGATTGGTTTCGTTGTCCCGCTGAGCGCAACCAAGCCTGAGATCAAGGCCGCTGTTGAAATGCTCTACAAGGTTGAGGTTGAGGCCGTGAATACCTCTATCCTCAAGGGCAAGACCAAGCGTTTCCGTGGTTTTATGGGTCGCCGCAGCGATCAGAAAAAAGCGATTGTCACCCTCGCCGATGGCCAGAGTGTCGATCTGATGCAGGGAGTGTAAGGTCATGGCACTGAAGCAGTATAACCCTACGTCACCTGGCCAGCGCGGTCTCGTCACCGTTGACCGCTCAGCCCTGCATAAGGGCAAGCCGGTCAAGAAGCTGACCGAAGGCCTGACCAAGACCGGTGGCCGTAACAATTCCGGTCACGTCACGTCCTGGCAGAAAGGTGGCGGTCACAAGCGCCGTTATCGTCTGGTGGATTTCAAACGCCGCAAGTATGATGTCGAAGCCACCGTTGAGCGGATTGAATACGATCCGAACCGGACCGCTTTCATCGCGCTCATCACCTATGCTGATGGTGAGCAGTCCTACATCCTGGCACCGCAGCGTCTGGCCGCGGGGGACAAGGTCGTTTCCGGCATCAAGGCCGATATCAAGCCTGGCAACGCCATGCCGCTGTCATCGATTCCGGTTGGCACCATTGTGCATAACGTGGAAATGAAGGCAGGCAAGGGCGGTCAGATCGCCCGTTCCGCCGGTACCTACGTTCAGCTGATCGGCCGTGATCAGTCCTATTCCATTCTCCGCCTTGCTTCGGGTGAAGTTCGCATGGTTCGTTCCGAATGCATGGCCACCATCGGTGCCGTGTCCAATTCGGACCAGCAGAACATCAAGCTCGGCAAGGCTGGCCGGAGCCGCTGGCTCGGCAAGCGCCCGACGGTTCGTGGTGTCGCCATGAACCCGATTGATCACCCGCATGGTGGTGGTGAGGGCAAGACCTCGGGCGGTCGCCATCCGGTGACCCCATGGGGCAAGCCGACCAAGGGCAAGCGGACGCGTAGCAACAAGAAGACGGATCGCCTCATCGTGCGCCGTCGCAAGTCGTAAGGATAAAGGTATGGCTCGTTCAGTCTGGAAAGGTCCCTTTGTTGACGGTTATCTGCTGAAAAAGGCAGATACCGCACGCGAAAGCGGTCGGAATGACGTGATCAAAATCTGGTCGCGCCGCTCCACCATCATGCCACAGTTCGTTGGCCTGACCTTCGGGGTCCATAACGGCAACAAATTCATTCCGGTAAACGTCACCGAGGATATGGTTGGTCACAAATTCGGCGAATTCGCCCCGACCCGTACCTATTACGGTCACGCTGCCGACAAGAAATCGAAGCGATAGAGGATAGTATGGGAAAGCAAGCAAAACCACGCGATCTTGCCGATAACGAAGCCCGCGCCATTGTCCGGAACCTGCGTACCAGCCCACAGAAGCTGAATGAGGTGGCATCGATGATCCGCGGCATGAATGCTTCAAAGGCACTGGCTACGCTGAGCTTTTCGCGTCGCCGCATCGCTGATGATGTGAAAAAGGCACTGCAATCCGCTATCGCCAATGCGGAAAACAATCATTCGCTTGATGTTGACCGTCTTGTTGTTCGTGAAGCCCATGTCGGTAAAGGCCTGGTCATGAAGCGTTTTCATGCCCGTGCCCGTGGCCGTGGCGCACGCATCCTCAAGCCGTATTCGCATCTCACTATAGTTGTTTCGGAAAAGGGAGACGCCTGATGGGACAGAAGATCAAACCGATCGGGCTGAGGCTCGGTATCAACCGGACCTGGGATTCCCGCTGGTATGCTGATCGCAATTATGCATCGCTCCTGCACCAGGATCGTGAGCTGCGTGGTCATCTGATGGACAAGCTCAAAGCCGCTGCAATCAGCCGCGTTGTTATTGAGCGTCCTGCCGGCCGCGCCCGTATCACCATCTATGCCGGTCGCCCTGGACTGATCATCGGCAAGAAAGGCGCTGATATCGAAGCGCTGCGTGTTGACCTGACCAAGCGGGTTGGCAGTGAAGTCAGCCTCAACATCGTTGAGGTTCGCAAGCCTGAGATTGATGCCAAGCTGGTTGCCGAATCCATCGCCCAGCAGCTGGAACGCCGTGTTGCTTTCCGCCGTGCGATGAAACGGTCGGTCCAGTCCGCGATGCGTCTCGGCGCATTGGGTGTGCGGATCAACTGCGCCGGCCGTCTCGGCGGGGCAGAGATTGCCCGGACCGAATGGTATCGTGAGGGCCGTGTGCCACTGCACACGCTCCGCGCCGAAGTCGATTATGGTGAAGCCACCGCCCACACCACTTATGGTGCCTGCGGCGTCAAGGTCTGGGTGTTCAAGGGTGAAGTCCTTGCCCATGACCCGATGGCTCAAGACAAGCGCATGGTAGAGCAGCAGTCTCAGCCAGCGCCAAGAAACGCTTGATTGAGGAGTCGGGATAATGCTGCAACCAAAGCGCACCAAGTTCCGTAAGGCCCATAAGGGCCGTATCCATGGCAACGCCAAGGGTGGAACTCAGTTGAATTTCGGTGCATTCGGCCTCAAGGCAACGACACCGGCACGGGTAACGGCACGCCAGATCGAAGCGGCGCGTCGTGCCATCACCCGTCACCTGCGTCGTTCGGGCCGGGTCTGGATCAGGATATTCCCTGATGTGCCGGTCTCAACCAAACCTGCCGAAGTCCGGATGGGTAAAGGTAAGGGTAACCCTGAATTCTGGGTCGCCCGGGTCAAGCCTGGCCGCATCATGTTTGAAATTGACGGTGTGGCCGAAGAACTGGCGAGCGAAGCGCTGAAACTGGCTTCGGCCAAGCTGCCGCTCGACACCCGCGTCGTCAAGCGTCTGGGTGAATAGGAGAGAGTGTAATGGCACAGGTAAAAGCGACTGATTTGCGGGCCAAGACGCCTGATGAGCTGCAAACACAGCTCGTCGACCTCAAGAAAGAGGCGTACAACCTGCGTTTTCAGGGTGCAACCGGTCAGCTGGAAAGCCCGGCCCGGATGCGTCTGGTGCGCCGTGAGATTGCACGGATTAAAACTGTTCTTGCTGAAAAGAACACTGCGACCGGTGCGTAAGGAGTAATCTGCGATGCCAAAGCGTATTCTAAAGGGTGTGGTTGTCAGTGATAAGGCAGACAAGACGGTTGTTGTCCGTGTTGAACGCCGCCTGATGCACCCTCTGTATAAAAAGTTTATCTCGAAGTCGAAAAAGTTCTCGGCGCATGATGCGGAAAATCGCTGCAAGGTTGGCGACAAGGTCCGTATTCAGGAATGCCCGCCTATTTCGAAATCAAAGTCTTACACGGTGATTTACGACGACGCCGAAGTCGCCGCAACGTAACGGGAGTTTCTGTCATGATTCAGATGCAAACAAATCTTGATGTTGCGGATAACTCCGGCGCCCGTCGGGTTCAGTGCATCAAGGTGCTGGGTGGCAGCGGACGTAAAGTCGCTTCCGTCGGCGATGTGATCGTTGTTTCGATCAAGGAGGCCATTCCGCGTGGCCGCGTCAAGAAGGGTGATGTTCATCGTGCTGTGATTGTTCGCACCGCCAGTGAGATCAAGCGTCCTGACGGTTCCGTCATTCGCTTTGACCGAAACGCTGCTGTGCTGATCAACAACACGAATGAGCCGATCGGCACCCGTATTTTCGGTCCTGTCACGCGTGAGCTTCGCGCTCGCCGTTTCATGAAGATTATTTCGCTGGCTCCGGAGGTGTTGTAATGGCCCAGAAGCTCAAGATCAAAAAAGGTGACCGTGTGATTGTCACCACCGGCCGCGAAAAGGGCAAAACCGGTGATGTCATCAATGTGATGCGCAAGGATGAGCGGGTTCTCGTCCAGGGTGTCAACATGGTGACCAAGCACGTTCGTGCCTCCCAGGCTGGCCCTGGCGGCATCGAAAAGCGTGAAGCCCCGCTGCATATTTCCAATGTGGCCCATGTTGATCCCGAAAGCGGCAAACCTACCCGCATCGGATATGAGATCAAGGATGGTGTCAAAACCCGGGTTGCCCGCGCTTCCGGCAAGGCAATCGGTTAGGTAGGTAAGGAAAGCTGAGATGAAAACGCGTCTTGAAGATTATTATTCGACGGCTGTTCGACCGGCTATGATCGAGAAGTTCGGCTACAAGAATATCATGCAGGTGCCGAAACTGGAAAAGATCGTGATCAACATGGGTGTTGGCGACGCTGTTCGCGATTCCAAGAAAGTTGACCACGCTGCCCAGGAACTGACCGCGATCACAGGCCAGAAAGCTGTTGTTACCATTGCCAAGAAATCCGTGGCTTCGTTCAAACTGCGCGAAGGCATGCCGGTGGGCTGTAAGGTCACCCTGCGCCGCGACCGCATGTACGAATTCCTTGACCGTCTGGTCAATGTCGCACTGCCGCGCGTCCGGGATTTCCGTGGTTTGAACCCCAAGAGCTTCGACGGCCGTGGAAACTATTCCATGGGCCTTAAAGAGCAGATCGTTTTCCAGGAAGTCGATTACGACAAGGTGGAAAGCGTCCGCGGCATGGACATCATCGTGGTCACCTCGGCCAAGACCGATGATGAGGCCCGCGAATTGCTCCGCAACCTCCAGTTCCCATTTACCAGTTAAGGCGAGGTCAGGATTATGGCTAAGAAAAGTGCTATCGACAAAAATCTGAAGCGCCAGAAGAAGGTTCAGAGCAACGCTGCTCGTCGTGCCCGTCTCAAGGCGATCGTCATGGATCGTTCCCTGCCGATTGAGGAACGCTTCGATGCGAACATGAAACTGGCTCAGATGCCACGTAACGGCGCCAAGATCCGCCTGCGTAACCGTTGTGAGGTTACCGGTCGTCCGCGCGGTTATTATCGTAAACTTGGGATGTCCCGTATTGCCCTTCGTGATCTGGCCTCGTTTGGTCAGGTTCCAGGCGTTGTAAAGTCCAGCTGGTAGAAGGGAGGAGTATGAACCATGACAATGAGTGATCCACTTGGTGATATGCTGACTCGCATCCGTAACGGCCAAAGCGCCCGCAAGGATACGGTTATCAGCCCGGCTTCCCGGTTCCGCCTGAACGTTCTCGACGTGCTGAAGCGTGAAGGTTATATCCGCGACTACAGCCGCGTAGAACTTCGCCCCGGCGTGCATGAGCTCAAGATCGAGCTGAAATACCATGACGGTCTGCCCGTAATCTCGGAAATTCAGCGTGTGTCCCGCCCGGGCCGCCGCGTCTATTCCAAGATCAAGGACCTGACCCGGGTATACAACGGTCTTGGCATTGCCATACTTTCAACACCGCGCGGGGTTATGTCTGACCTGGAAGCCCGTGAGGCAAAGGTTGGCGGAGAAATCCTCTGCCACGTATTCTAAGGAGAGGGTGATATGTCACGCGTAGGCGGAAGCCCGATTAACATTCCAGATGGCGTAACCATCGACTTGGCTGATGGCATTATTTCGGCCAAGGGCAATAACGGTGAAATTTCCATGCCAGTGCCGCCAATGGTCAAAGTGTCCATTGATGATGGCGTTGCCACGGTTACACCGCTTCAGACCAACCAGAAGGGCCGCGCCCTCTGGGGTACAGCCCGGTCGCTGGTCAACAACATGGTAACCGGTGTTTCCACCGGCTTTACCAAGAACCTGACCATCCACGGTGTCGGTTACAGGGCCCAGATGCAAGGCACCAGGCTGGTGCTGTCGCTCGGCTATAGCCACCCCGTTGAAATGGAAGTCCCGCAGGGCGTCAAATGTTCTGTTGAAAACAACACGCAGGTGAATCTTTCTAGCCATGACAAGCAGTTGCTTGGCCAGTTTGCCTCCGAAGTTCGCGCCAAGCGGCCGCCAGAACCCTACAAGGGTAAAGGTGTTCGTTATGAGGGCGAGCAGATTCTGCGTAAAGAAGGCAAGAAGAAGTAGAGGCAGTTATGATTTCATCTCGCGAACTCTTCATCCGTCGGCGTAACCGTAACAGGGCAAAGCTGGCAAAATCGACCAAAGGTCGGCCCCGGCTCTGTGTCCATCGTTCGGGCAAGAACATCTATGCCCAGGTCATTGATGATACCAGCGGTGTTACGCTCGTGTCAGCCTCGACCCTGGACAAGGATATTCGCACCTCCATCAAGACGGGTGCCAATATCGAAGCTGCAGCCACCATCGGCAAGACTGTTGCCGAACGGGCCAAGCAGCAAGGCATTACCAACGTCGTGTTTGATCGCGGCGGGTTCATCTATCACGGCCGTGTTCGTGCGCTTGCAGATGCCGCGCGCGAAGCCGGGCTTGAGTTCTAGGAGGTCTTCATGGCTCGTCAGGATAGACAAAATCGCGATAACCAGCGTGACGAACAGGATGGCCTGGTCGATAAGCTGGTTGGTATCAACCGTGTCGCCAAGGTGGTCAAGGGTGGTCGCCGCTTCGGTTTCGCCGCCCTCGTGGTTGTGGGTGATGCCCGTGGCCGTGTCGGCTTTGGTTCAGGCAAGGCCCGCGAAGTGCCGGAGGCCATCCGCAAGGCAACCGAAAGCGCCAAGCGCAACATGATCCGCGTGCCCCTGCGTGACGGCCGCACCCTGCATCATGATATTGAGGGCCATTATGGTGCCGGTCATGTCGTTCTGCGGACGGCGCCTGCCGGTACCGGTATCATTGCCGGTGGCCCGATGCGTGCGGTTTTTGAAACCCTTGGTGTGCAGGATGTTGTGGCCAAATCCATCGGCAGCTCCAACCCGCATAACATGATCAAGGCAACCTTTGCCGCCCTGCAACGCATTCAGGCACCACGTTCCGTGGCCGCCAAGCGTGGCAAGCGTGTCGGTGATATTCTCGGCAGTAGCAACCGCCGTTCGGCTGAAGCTGAAGCTGAGACAGAAGAGAACACGGCTCAGGAAGCCGCTAACTAGAGGGATTAGGTATGGCAGCGAAAGCAACAGTGCGAGTGACCCAGACCGGTAGCCCGATCGGCCGCAAGGCTGACCAGAGGGCAACCCTGATCGGCCTTGGTCTGAACAAGATCGGCCGGACCCGGGAACTCGAAGACACTCCATCCGTGCGTGGCATGATCGACAAGGTAAAGCACCTGGTTCGCATCGACGATAACCAGTAGGACCCGGGAGAGAGCAATGAAACTCAACGAAATCAGTGATAACAGTGGCGCTCGCCGCAATCGCAAACGGGTTGGCCGCGGTATCGGTTCCGGTACAGGCAAAACCTCGGGTTCAGGTCACAAGGGCCAGAAGGCCCGTTCCGGTGTCTCGATCAACGGTTTTGAAGGCGGCCAGATGCCCATTCACCGCCGTCTGCCAAAGCGCGGGTTCAAGAACATCTTCCGCAAGAAGTTCGAAATCATCAACATCGGCCTGATCCAGGGCGCGATTGAGGATGGCCGTATCAACGCCAAAAAGACGATTGATGCCGCCGCGCTCCAGTCCGCTGGCCTGATCGGCAAGCCCAAGGATGGTGTCCGCCTGCTCGGTCATGGCGAGATTACCAGCAAGGTTACAATCGAAGTCACGGGCGCATCGGCCAGTGCAGTTGCCGCCGTCGAAAAGGCTGGCGGTTCAGTCACGATGCTGGCCCCCGCCAATGACAGTGATGCTGACACCAAATCAGCAGAGGGTGCTGAATTGTAATGGCACGGTCCCCGGAAAGAATGGCTGGAGGAATGGGGCTTGAAGCCTTCAGCAAGGCTACTGACCTCAAACAGCGGCTTCTTTTCACCCTTGGTGCGCTGGTTGTGTACCGGCTGGGGACGTATATTCCGGTTCCGGGGATTGACCCCCAGGCGCTTTCCGAAATCTTCACCCGCAACGCGGGCGGTATCCTCGGCATGTTTGACATGTTCTCGGGGGGATCGCTCGGCCGGATGACGATTTTTGCCCTGACGATCATGCCGTATATCACGGCATCGATCATCATGCAGCTGATGACGGCCATCGTCCCCAGCCTCGAAACCCTCAAGAAAGAGGGGGAGGCCGGGCGCAAGACCATCAACCAGTATACCCGTTACCTGACGGTGCTGCTGGCCACGGTTCAGGGCTATGGTATCTCGGTCGGGCTTGAATCCGCCACCGGTGTTGTCATTGACCCGGGCATGTTCTTCCGTATCACCACGGTTGTGACACTGCTGGGCGGAACACTGTTTTTGATGTGGCTGGGCGAACAGATCACGGCACGCGGTGTCGGCAACGGGATTTCGCTGCTGATCTTTGCCGGTATTGTCGCCAATCTGCCGGTTGCCATCGCCGGTACGTTTGAGCTGGGCCGGACCGGTGCGCTGTCCCCGATCATTATTTTCTTCTTCATGGTCATGGCCATTGCGGTGATCGCGCTGATCGTCTTTATCGAACGATCGCAACGCCGCATCATGGTGCAATACCCGAAACGCCAGATGGGCAACAAGACCTTTGGCGGCGAGTCATCGCACCTGCCGCTCAAGATCAACGTTCCCGGCGTTATCCCGCCGATTTTCGCCTCATCGCTTCTGCTGATGCCGGTGTCGATCATCAACCTGACCTCGACCTCTGATGGCGGGGCATCATGGCTGATTACACTGAACGCTCTGCTTGGCCGTGGCCAGCCGCTCTATCTTGCGGTCTATATCGGCCTGATCGTGTTTTTCGCGTTTTTCTATACCGCGATTGTCTTCAATCCCCAGGATACGGCTGACAATCTGCGCCGCTATGGCGGTTATGTGCCGGGTATTCGCCCCGGCCAGCCAACAGCGGATTACCTCGATTTCGTGCTGACCCGCCTGACCGTGCTTGGCGCGGCGTATCTGTCGGCGGTGTGTATCCTGCCCGAATTGCTGATCAGCCAGTACAGCGTGCCGTTCTATTTTGGTGGCACCAGCCTCCTGATCGTGGTGACGGTGACGCTGGATACGGTAACGCAGGTTCAGTCTCACCTGATGGCCCATCAATACGAAGGGCTGATCAAGAAATCCAACCTTAGGGGCAAGAAACGATGAATATCATTCTTCTCGGCCCTCCAGGCGCAGGTAAAGGGACCCAGGCCCAGCGGATCGTTTCCGGTCGCGGCATGGTTCAGCTTTCCACCGGCGATATGCTGCGTGAGGCGATTGCCAATGGTACCGAACTGGGGCTGAAGGCAAAGGCGATCATGGACCGCGGTGATCTGGTGGCCGATGATATCATCCTCGGCATGATCCGTGAAAAACTGGTCTCACCCGAATGCGCTGCTGGGGTGATCCTTGACGGTTTCCCCCGCACGGTCGCCCAGGCCGAAGCGCTTGATATCATGCTGGCTGAACTGGATCAGCGGATTGACGCTGTCATTGAGTTGCAAGTCGATGAAGCTGCCCTGATTGACCGGATTGAAAACCGCGCCCGCGAAACCGGCGGGGCGCGTGCTGATGATAACGCCGAGGTGTTGAAAAAGCGCCTCGCGGTCTATCACGAACTGACGGCGCCGATCCTGCCCTATTATGGTGATCGCGGCATGGTTCAGGTTGTCGATGGCATGCAGCCGATTGAAACGGTTGCCAGCCGGATTGATGAAATACTGGGGGGTCAGATTAACTGACAGGTTGACTGTCTGACGCATGACATTATAATTCGCCCTTCCGTAAGATGGCCGCAAGCTGAGAGGCCGGGGTGAAGCGTGATTTAAGGCGTTCGGATCAGTCCATTTTAGACAGAGGAGAAGACAGTGGCTCGTATTGCTGGTGTCAACATACCAACGAAGAAAAGGGTCAAGATTGCCCTGACTTATATTCACGGGATTGGCCAGACCTCGGCTAACAAGATCTGCGAACGTGCCGGTCTGACTGAGGAACGCCGCGTCAACGACCTCACCGAGGACGAACTGACCCGTATCCGCGATATTATCGACGGTGATTTCCTGGTTGAGGGCGATCTTCGCCGCCAGACATCCATGTCGATCAAACGCTACCTTGATCTCGGTTGCCTCCGCGGGCTGCGCCATCGTCGCAACCTGCCGGTCCGTGGTCAGCGTACCCACACCAACGCGCGTACCCGCAAAGGCCCTGCCAAGCCGATTGCCGGTAAGAAGAAATAAGGTCAGGAGAGTTCAGGATGGCAAAACAGCCTTCACAAGCCCGGGTTCGTCGCCGCGAAAAGAAAAACATCAGCAATGGTATTGCTCATGTCAACGCGTCTTTCAACAACACCAAGGTCACCATCACCGACGTTCAGGGCAATACGATTTCCTGGTCATCCGCTGGTGGCATGGGGTTCAAGGGATCGCGTAAATCCACTCCTTATGCTGCCCAGCTTGCAGCAGAAGATGCTGGCAAGAAAGCCATTGAACACGGCATGAAGACCATTGATGTGCAGGTCCGTGGCCCGGGTACCGGCCGTGAAAGCGCCTTGCGTGCGCTTCAGGCGGTTGGTTTCAACATCTCATCCATTCGTGATGTTACCCCGATCCCGCATAACGGCTGCCGCCCGCGCAAACGTCGTCGCGTTTAATCCCTGACCCTCAGGGAAAACAAGATCCGCACACCCGCGCCGGAATAGCATTAAAGAGGATAGAACGCGATGATTGAAAAGAACTGGCTTGAGCTCAAAAAGCCTGAAAACCGCAACGTTAAGACCGATGAAGGCAACCCCAACAAGGCCACCATCACGGTTGAGCCGTTTGAACGTGGTTTTGGCGTAACCGTTGGTAATGCCCTGCGACGCGTGCTGCTGTCCTCGCTTCAGGGTTC
>CENU01032061.1_pt1 | contig 32656 bp, 31 predicted proteins | sample 361331 | NCBI WGS metagenome assembly CENU01 (sample SAMEA2619766, study PRJEB7988) | marine metagenome | isolation source: saline water (ENVO:00002010), including | reverse complement strand
GGGATGCAAAAAATATTATTTGCAAAAGATCTTTATATTTCAGAAAAAAGCAATTCTACTCAAGGACTAAGATCAATCCGAACAAAGGAAATATTTAAAGAAGTTGAAACAGTTATAAAAAACGACCTTGGAGAGGGAACCTTATATAAAAAAATCTAAGTTGTTAATCCAGTTCCAATATTTATTTTCATTTATAGTTAATTTCATAGTTGATCTTTCACAAACATATCCTCCGTTATGAAAAGTTAGAAAGTTCATTGGATATTTTTTCTGTAATAGGTTCCTTATTTTGGTACTTTCTATATTTACTTTTAAATTAATATTTAAATTTATATTTTTGTTACTAATAGTTTTTATATTTTTTTTTTTGAAATCAATTAAAATATTTTTTCTCTTTTCATTTTCATTAATCGATATTAAGGTTTTGAAGTTAAATTCTTTTACCTCATCTAAATTTTCAGCAAGTTTCATTTGAAATTTCCTTGTCAAAGTATTTAAATTAGGTTCACTAATTTTTTTTTCATTTATTTGATACTGTTTGTATAAATTAGTTTTGTCATTTGCAAAAGCTATGAGTTTATCATAATCAGATTTTTTATTTTCTTTGATAAAAGCTTTAATTGATTTATTAATTTTTACATTATCACCTGAATTCATAATGAGGGTCTTAATTTTTGATTTTTTCTTTTCTAACTTTTTTTTTAAATCAATTTTATTATGAGAATGAATTAGATTTATGTGAAATTTGTCACCTAAATAACCTAAATCACATGCATAAGGAACAACGTATTTAGGCTTCAAATGATTACATATTTTATAACAATATTCCAGAGAACTATCTAACTTTTGTTTACTTAATTTGATCAAGTCATTTGTATTCCATGTATAAAATCCTGGAAATACTCCTGTTAAAAATGGTATTACAAAAGCAAGGTCAATCTTTTGTAAGTTTGCTATTCTTTTTGCCTCTTTCTCAGACATTAGATTGTCAGTCTGAAAAAAAACATTATTTTTTTTATTAAAAATTCTTATTGAGCTATCAGGATCCCCTCTATCATTAATAAATAATTGAATGTTAGTTGAATTACCTATTTTGAATATTTCATTATGATCTAAGTATTTGACATTCTGGAATTTTTTTCCAACTGCTTCTTTCCACCATTTTTCCTTAAAATTTGCTGCTAAAACTTTAATTTTCTTCCATGAAGCTGGAAACGATTTAATTGTTTCTTCATGAAAATGATCATCATGACCATGTGAAAAAAAAATATAATCCGGCTTTGGTAATTTTTTAATTGTATAATTATGAGTTGGAAAATGCCAAAGAGATCCGCCCCAACATGGACCTTTAAGCCATGGATCCGTTAAAATTTTTTTGCCATCAGCTTCTATTAGTAGACAGGCATGTGTGATATAAGTTATTTTCATCAAATATTAATTAGTTTATGTTTAAGTAAAATTTTAGACAACTTTAAAGTAGTTTTTTTGTTTAAATTAATTTTCTTTGCAATTTGTTCAATATCGTTCCTTCCATCAGAATATATTAAAAAGTCAATTAATTTTCTTTGATATTTAAAGTTTTTTCCCAATTCAGAAGTAAAGCTATATAAACCTCTTTTATCCATCTTTGGCTCACAAAGAATATTTGTCACAGGGTATTTATTATTCAATAAATGAAATATCGATTGTTTAATGATTTTGAAGCTTCCACTCAAACCTTTCTTTGTAACAACGCCCCCAAAAGTATCTTTTGATGTGTGATATTCGGGGAACTCGTTATATTTTGTTCTAAAAAAAGAGGTCATTGGAATATCAATTCCCGGCCAATTAAATTGTCTTTCGTCTGATCCTCTTTCGATAAATGAATATTTTTTAAATTTAATTCTATTTTTTTTTAAAGAGGAAATTAATGCATAATCACTAGGAGCATTTTCGAGCTTTGATAACATACATGAATACATTCTATCATCACCAACACAAGATAGGTTATATGCTCCTATGATATTTTTAAATTTTTTTTGATTTTTATATATATAAGCAATTGAACCTATGGTCTCTGGAATAAAAATAAATTTTAAAGTTTTTTCTATTTTTAACTTTTTAAAATATTCGATTAACATCATAGATAAAAGTGGACCTGACAATTCATTATTTGCCATTGAGGGATGACACAAGTAAGTAGAAATTAATATCTCTTGTTTTGATTTTCCTTTTATTGTGTATTCTCCAATTGGCATTTTACCTTTTTTGAAATTACTCTGGATTACTACTTTAAACATTTCATTGTCATTATAAGTTTTTATGATTTCGTTTTTTTGTTTTTTTGAAACACAAAATCCCCAATTTTTTTTGTAATACGAGGTAACATATGGAATTGCATCATTTAAGATTCTAGAAGTGTGTAGTTTTTTTAACAAATCTTTTTTTTTTAAAGACATATTAATTGGTTGAGAATATCCAACTATATGTAAATTATTTTTTTTAAAGTCTACAATTTTTTTATTTTTGAAATCTAATATATACGCATCACTTATGTTCCACTCATATGGGATTTTCCAATCAAAAACTTTTTTATCAGTTTTAAAGAATTTTAATTTCAATTTAGGATGAATTTTTTTGATAATCTTTAATGTTTTAACAATACCTACTCCGGTTATGCTTCTATTAATTGGAAAAAGTATATTTTTACCTAATTTAAAATATTTGTTTATCATTTCAAAATTATTACATTAATTTATTTTTTTTGCTATAAGTCCTATCATTAAAATGAAAATAATTGCAATTATTCCTGCTAGAGCAAATAGCAAAAGAATAAAAAATAAAAATTTATTAAAAATTAATAATAAACCAATTTTAGAAATAAATTATAAGAATCTTAAAAAAACAAAAATTTTTGATAAAATAATTTTATCTTCAGAGTCCAATAGAATTCAAAAGTTGTCAAAAAAAATTGGCTTTGATCTAGTAATTAATAGACCTAAAAATTTATCTAAAGATGATACATCAACAGCCAGAGTAATTTCTCAGGCTATAAAATTTTTAGAAGATAAAATAGATTTTACACATGTGTGCTGCATATACCCTATGGCAATTTTGATTGAAAAAAATGACCTATTAAAAGCAAAACAGATTTTAAAAAAAAATAACGAAATTATATTTCCTGCAGTTAAATACTCTCATCCAATTCAAAGAGCTTTTAAAATCAATAAAAATTTAGATATAAAATATAAAATATCTCACAAACTACTATCTAGAACAACTCAATCATTCAGTGAACATTTTCATGATGCTGGTCAATTTTATCTTGGAAGTAATTATGCATGGAAAAATTACTCAAGTAGTAAAAAAAGATCTATCGAACTACCATTTAGTAGAGCAATAGATGTAGATAATTATGATGATTTTGAATTATTAAAATCTAGGTATTTTTATAACAATAAATAAATTACTTAATATATTTTTTTAGTTGCACACATATGTGATTAATTTCTTTTTCTTTTAAACCAAAATAAATAGGTATACTGATGCTTGACTTAAAATATTTCAATGCATTGTTGAAAAAATTTCTTTTATAAAGTTTTTTATAATAAGAAAATTTAAAAATTGGAATATAGTGTACTTGTGTGATTATTTTTTTTCTAAATAATTTTTTTATTAAATCATCCCTAGATATTTTAATTTTGTTAATTTTGAGATTAATAATGAAAAGATGATAAGAGGAAAGTATATGTTTAGTATCATTATCAAAATTTAAATATGGTCTTAGATTATTTAATTTTTTTTTATATATTTTCGCAATTTTTTGTCTTTCCTTTACAAAAAAATCTAATTTTTTCAATTGATTTGATCCTAAAGCACACTGTATATCGCTTAATCTGAAGTTAAAACCTGGGGCAATAGTATTATAATTCCATGAATATTTTTTTGAACTTGTTTTATTTCTTAATATTCCATGACTTCTAAAAATTTTTAATTTTTCATAGAACATCTTATTATTTGTAGTTACAATTCCACCTTCTCCTGTTGTTATATGCTTCAGGGGATGGAATGAAAAAATAGAAATGTCACTATATTTGCAATTTCCAACGTTATCATTTTTTTTTAAACTATATTTTGCCCCGAGAGCATGACATGCGTCTTCAATAATATTAAAGTTATATTTTTTTTTTAGTTCAAGAAAGGCTCTCATATTGGATGCTTTTCCACCATTATGCATAATAACAACTGTATTAATTTTTTTAATATTATTTTTGTTGATACAATTTATTAAATCTTCTGGACGCATTTGACCAGTAATAGGATCCACATCTGTAAGATATATTTTAGCATTGATAAATTCAGCCATATTAACTGATGCAATAAAGTTTATTGAGGGTGTTAAAATTATATCATTTTTTTTTATTCCTAATGCCAGATATGAGAGTAATAACGCTGCGGTCCCACTTGAACAAGATACTGAATATTTAACACCTACTTTTTTAGAGAAAAGTTTTTCAAATTTTATCACCTCTTTACCTGTCGTAATTAAATCATTGGTAAGACTTTTTCTGACAGCATTAATATCGCTTTTATCTATATATTGACGTCCATAAGGTATTACTTTCATGCTAATTATTAAGTCCTAAATTTTTAATGATTTTTGTCTCATTATTAGAGTAAAAACAATAATCAGAGCAAAATTTATTTCTTAGTTTTTGTAAACTTTTTTTATTCCACCATTTCTCTAAATTGAAATAGTTGTTATTCAAGAAATTCGAAGCTGTCTTTTCATTTTTAAACAAAATATTTTCTTTCTCTAATTTTCCAATATAATTTTTAAATTTTCTGTCAAAGGGCTGATGATCATTTTTGTTATAGATAATTATTGAAGGTTTATTTAATGTCATACATTCAAAAAAAGGCGTGCCAAAAAAAATATGAATGTAAAGATTGTAATCTTCTATTATTTTTAGCAATTTTTTACTTTCATTAATTAAATTAATAGATGGGTTTTTTTTTTTTAACAAATATTCAAAATTATTTGTGGCGTTCATATTTTGATTTTTTATATATATTTTTTTTGATATACAATTGTCAATATTGTCTACCAAATTAATTATTTTAGAAAAATTTTTATAATTAATAATATTACCATTTTGTGTACCATCAGGTGGATTAAGGAGTGCGCTACTAAAAGAATATGAAATTAGTAAAATATTTTTTGACACATTAAATTTAAATTCATTTATTTTTGAACCACTTAATCTTGGATAAAAAAAAGGTAAATTTCTATTTTTTTTTAATTTACCCCAAGATAAATACATATCACTAATTTTTCTATCTAAATATACATTATAATAGTCATCTTTAGTAAACATATTGCCATATCCATGCTGCAATATACATAATTTTGATTTAGAGTTTATTTTTTGATTTGCTACATAAAATTTAAAAAGCTCGTCATAATAATGACCGTATGATGTTAAAATATATTCTACTTTTATTGGCCATTTTGAAATAGAATATATTTCCTTTAATACAAAAAAGTTTTCTAAAAATATTTTAGGTATATTAAGTTTAATATTACTTGTTAAAAAATTAAAAAAATTGTTTTTAGAATTATTTAACAAATTGTTTTTAGAATTATTTAACAAATTGTCAAAATTTTCTCTTAGCTTAGTATTTTTATAAGACAAAGTTTTTGTACTTGAATAACTTAAAAAAAAATTTTTTAAATACTTTTTGATTTTTACTCTTGCTTTAAGATTTAATTCAAAATTATAAAAAAAAACTTTGCTAAACTTATTATAAATTGAAAATTTTGGAAAACTTATTTGATTATATTTATTCTTTAATTCACTAATTCTATTTTTATTTTTTTTTTTAATAATTTTAGTTTTTATATCTTTTCTATATTTTATGATTTTTAGAAAAGTCAATTCACTCCACCTATCGTCTCCTCTGTTCAATTTATGCGCATGTTCTGTGTTTATCGGAATTGTATTTTTTAGAGCATCTTGTGAAATTATAAATTTTTTTATCCTAAACTTTTTATTTATTTTATTAATATATTCCCATCTAAAATAAACTTGATTTATCCATGTATACAACCACCTACCAATTAAAATTTCCCAAAAACTTTTTTTATAATTTGTGCCATGTATTAGATTCAAATTCTTATAAAGTATATTCAGCATAAGATTATAATTTTTAATCAAATAATCTATGTCTTTTTCAAATTTATTAATGTTGTTGGGCAAATACATATCCAGTGTATCTTTATTGCTTCCTTTCAGAATATCTTTTAAATCTAGGCACCACGGACCAATAAAATAATTTTTAATATTTGGTTTTATATCTTTTTTAAGGTCTAAATTTTTTTTAAAATTGTTTATTTCTATTGTTTTTCTCATTTTTGAATAGTATGTATTTAAGGTCTATTTATAATATATATAAAATATTAATTTGTATTGAAATAACTTTAATGAAAATCTTTAATATTTTAAAGAAAACTTTTAAACTAGGATTTATTTTTAAATTACCTCCAAAAAAACTTTATTAATATTTTATGAAACATGATAAGAATTTTTCGAACATATCAAAGATAAAAGAGATACTTAAATCAAACTAAAATTGAAATGAAAAAAATATTTGAATGTTTGATAGAGCTTAAAAAACTTGGTGTCACAGCAGTAAAGCAATCTACCGAGGATGAAGGGTCATCTTTTAAAGATATATTAGTGATGAGAAGGATTACTAAAAAAATTGGGATTAAGCTAAATGTAAAAATTGGAGGTTGTGAAGCAAAAAACGATATATTTTATTGCAAGAGAATTAAAGCTGATGCAATTGTTGCTCCTATGGTTGAAAGTGATTATGCATTAAAAAAATTTATTCAATGCGCTGGAGTTAATAAAAAATGTTCATTATATTTAAATCTTGAAACTAGATTAGCTATAAAAAACTTAAATAAAATTGTATCATCAAATAGTTTTAGTAAAATCAATGGGGTTGTAATTGGCAGATCTGATTTGGCTGGCTCAATGAATAAAAGTAAAGATTATGTAAATTCTAAAAAAATTTTTAAAATTGCTGAAAAAACTTATCGTTATATTCAAAAAAAAAAAAATAAAAAAACAATTTTCAAAATGGGAGGATCAATCACCGAATTATCAAAAAATTTTATTGAAGATTTATATAATAAAGGATTGCTAAATTATATTGAAACAAGAAATATTGAGATTAAACTTTCAAGAAAAACTCTAAATAATCTTGATAATATTATAAGCAGAGGATTTCATTTTGAAAAAGAATGGCTTAAAAAAAGAGCTCAATTTATTAAAAAAGTTGATCCATTTTTAGCAAAAGATTATCAAAAAAGGATTTTTGCTATCATTAGAAGAGAAAATTAGTATTTAAGTTTTTATGAATTATTTGACTGCAATTATACCGGTTCGAAAAAATTCAGAAAGAGTAAAAAATAAAAATTTTAAAAAATTTAACAACAAAAATCTTTTAATTCATAAAATTAATAAATTAAAAAAAGTTGGGTTTTTTGATGAGATAATTGTTAACACTGATTCCGAGGAAGCAATTAATATTGCTAATAAACTTAAAGTATCTTATCACAAAAGAGAAAAATACTACGCTAGTTCAAAATGTCCAAATAATGAATTCTGGCAGCACGTTGCTCGAAATACTTATAGTAAATATATATTTTTTACTAATTGTACTTCACCATTAATAAAAATTTTAACTTATAAAAATGCTGTACAAAATTTTGAAAAATTAAAAGGTAAATATGATAGCTTAAATACAGTTAATTTAGTAAAAGATTTTATGTTTTTAAATCAAAAAGCAATTAATTTTAATATAAATAAAGCTCCAAATTCGCAAGATCTACCAGATATTTATAGATTAAATTTTGCAATAAATATCCTATCAAGAAATACAATGATTAAAAGGATGAGTGTAGTGGGAAAAAAACCTTATTTTTTTCCACTGAATGAAATAGAGGGTTTTGACATAGACACAAAATTTCAATTTGATTACGCAAATCATTTACATAAAAATTTATTTAAAAGCTAATAGATTATGAAAATTTTAGTAATTATTGATTTAAAAAAGTATAATCTTTGTAGCTTTTAACAATTTTTAAAATAAGTTATAAAAATAAAGACATTGGATTAAAAAAAATGAAATTAAAACCAAAATACACAAAAATACTCAATAAAAAAAGTGATGTAAAAATTATTTTCCCAAAAGACTTTCTTCCTATTTATAAGAATAGTAGCTCAATTAAACTTTATTACGAGGGTATTAAAAAGTCAAATAACCTTCACACAGATAACTTTCCTAAAAGTATGAGATTTTTTTCGTTAATTCAAAATATAGAATATATTTTGAATAAAAAAAAAGTTTATGATTTTGTTGAGTGTGGTTGTTGGAAAGGACATTCTTCATATATAATTTCAAAACTAATTAAGCATAATAAAAAAAAGATAAATTTTCATATTTTTGATAGTTTTGAGGGCTTGTCTAATTCAACTATTGAAGATGATATTTATCACAGAAAAAAAATTAAAGATAAAGCAAAAATTCAAAGTTATTTTAAATCAGATCAATTTTTTGTTGAAAAAAAAGTTTTAAAAGAATTTAACTTCGTTAAGACATACAAAGGATGGATACCAGAAAGATTCAAAGACCTTAAGGTTAATAAATTTAGTTTTGTACACTTGGATGTTGATCTTTATCAGCCAACAATAGAGTCTCTAAAATTCTTTTATCCAAAGTTGGCCAAGGGTGGAATAATAATTTGTGATGATTTTAATGTTACTGGTTTTCCGGGAGCAACTAAAGCTTGGAATGAATATTTTAAAAACAAAGATTATAATTTTTTTCATAAAAATCCTCTTGGCGGTTGTTTTATTATTAAGTAAAAATGAAAAAAAATTTTTTTTTTTTAATTTTAAAAATTTTATTATTTCAAATTAAAATTAAATTTAAATTACCAAAAAAAATTGACATCTTTGTTTTTGACAGAGAAGATCTACTTAGTATAGATCCAATTCTTAAAATTTTTAAAAATAAAATTTTGATAGATGGTAGATTTTCATCAACAAAAAAAATTTACTTAAACTTAGCCATTATCAAAGAAATCAATAAAAATTATCAAGGCGATTTATCAACAGCATATTATTCTTCATTGATTAATCTAATCAAGCCTAAATTGATATTGACTTTTGTAGATAACTCCTGGATGTTCAGCAAACTAACTAAAAAATTTTATAAGAAATTTCATTTTTTAGCAATTCAGAATGCTGTTAGGTATGAAATCAAAATAAATAATAATTTATATAAAAAGAAAATTGAAAAGACCAATCTTAATAAAAATTTCTTTTATGATAACTTTTTAACATTTGGAAAATATGAGATAGATCATTACAGAAATAATAATATTTTCATACGTGATGCCCAAGACATTGGTAGTCTGAGATTAGCAAATGCAATTAATAATCTCAAAACGAGGAAACGTAAAATTAAAAAAAATAAATATGATATTTGTATAATTTCTGATGCTTTTATTGTTGGTACAGATAATCGTTTTGGATTAAGTGGACTAGAAAAAGGGCAAATTAAATATATAAAATCAATTATCAAAATAATAAAAAAACACAATTTAAACTTTATTTTTTGTTTTAAAAGATTTCAAAATAACATTAATAAAGAAATGTTATTTTATGAAACATATTTAACTAAGAAGGAGTTGGAATTTATAAAAAATAATTCAACTGACAGATTAGACGATAAATATAATAGTTCTTATCAAAGAATGTTAGAGAGTAAACTTACAGTTTCCCGATGGTCTTCGATGCTTAGAGAAAATATTGCCCTAGGTAGAAAATCTTTAAGTATAAACTACTCAGGAAAAGAGGTATCAAATTTTCCTATAAAAGGTATTTGTGCAATAAAAAACCCAGATTATAATACTTTAGAAAATAGGGTGTTAAAATTAATAAATATGTCAGAAAAAAAATATATTAAGTTACTAAATAAAAAAGATAAATATTTAATTAATAATGATATATCGATGACAAAAAAAAAGATTATAAATAAAATTAGAGAATTAATTAAATAATGGAAATACTCGATTGTACGCTCAGGGATGGAGGTTATTATACTAACTGGGATTTTGATTTTAAATTAGTTAATGAGTATTTGAACGCTGTTTCAGAATTACCTATAAAAATTATAGAACCAGGTTATATTTCTAACGCTGACGATAACAAAGGGCCCTTTTATCACTTGAATAAAAAGATTTTAGGTATCTTTAAAAAAAAAATAAATAAAAATCAAAAGATTTTTGTAATGATAAATCTTAAGGAAATTAAAAATTTTAAAGATATAGATAAATTAGTTAGTCAAAATATAAATTTGATAGATGGAATTAGATTTGCTATTGATCCAAAAGATTTAAAAAAATACTTACCAATAATTATAAGATTAAAAAAAAAATTCTCCAAAATAGAATATTGTTTTAATTTAATGTATGCGAGTACATGGATCAAAAACTTAGAAAATGTAAAAAAAATAATTAATGAATCACGTAAAGCTGCGGATAATATTAGTTTGATAGATAGTTATGGTGCAATAACACCATTAGAAATGAAAAATTTTTTTACAATGATAAAAAAATTAAGAATAAATTTTGATGGTGTACATTTCCACAATAATTGTAATTTTGCTTTGGCCAATACAATTATTTCTATTAACGAGGGTGTAAAAAGAGCTGATACCACATTCACTGGTATGGGTAGAGGATCTGGAAATGCAGAAACCGAGTATTTATTAGCTTATTTAAAAGTAAACGTGCAAAACACATTCAATCTTTCAAATTTACTAGATAGTTTAAATAAAATGAAAAAAAAGTTAGAGTGGGGGCCATCATATGCTTATGCTTATGCAGCTATGAGAGGTTTTTCCCAAGCTAAAATGATGAATTTAATACAAAATAGAAGATTAGATCAAGGTCTAGCAACAAATTTAATAAAACAATTTGATTTAAAAAAAAATGAGATAGATATTACACCCAATTCAAATTTAGATATTAAACAATTAAAGAAAAAAATTAAATCCAAAATTTTTATTTTTGGAGGTGGACAAACTTGTTTAGACAAAGGTCCTATTTTTATCAAAAATTTAAAAAAAACAGATCTTATTATAGCTACGAGTAATAGAACTTTGGAAAATTTGATAAATGTGTATGAAAATATTCATTTTGAAAACGAAATAGTTCTAATTTTGACAGGAAATGAAATTAAAAAGTTAAATTTTAAAAATAAATTTATTAGAAAATTAAGAATAAAATATATTATTCTTGAAAGAAATTTTTTTGATAAAAAAATTTCTTTTTTTAAAGATAAAAAGATTTTTTACTCAAATTCTGTAGCTGAAAACCCATTATTAATTGCTGGCATATTTTTAAAAAAATTGAGGTATTTAAAGCTTAATTTGGCTTTTTTTGAGGGAGGACAAGGACTCGAGTCTGGCATGTATGAAACATTAAATAGTATTGATTATTTAAAAAAAATTGGAATGAAAATATTCTCTTATACTAAGACGTATATTCCCTCAATAGCTAAAAGCCCTTGGTTAAATGATTAGTATTTTTTTACCAATAAAAAAAAAAAGTAAAAGATTAAAAAATAAAAATTTTATATCAATTGCAAAATACGAATTGGGATTAACTGAAATTAAATTGAATCAATTATTAAAGTTAAGTAAGATGCTAATAAAAAAAAAAATACAATCTGAAATAGTCATTTCTACTGACTCACAATACTTAATTGATAAGTATAATAATTTCAAAAATATAAAGGTTTATAAAAGACCTAAAAACTTAACTCTTGATGATTGTTTAGATGATTTGATAATGGAAGTTCCGAAATTATGCTTTGGTAATTATATTTTGTGGACACATGTAACATCACCAGTATTTAATTCATCAGATTATATAAATTTTATAGATAAGTTTTTTGAACAAAAAAAGTTTAAAAGTGCCTTTTCGGCAACATCTCCTTCAACTTTTTTTATGAACTCTAGTTTTAAATGGATATCCCATGACAATAAAAAAAAAAAATGGCCCCGTACTCAGGATTTACAAAAGTATTATTTAGTTAATAACGCAGCTTTTATATCGTCAAAAAGAAATTATGTTATTAATAAAAATAGAATTTGCTCTAAGCCTCTACCAATCATTTCCAGAAAATATTCTGAAATAGATATAGATAATAAAGAAGATTTATTGTATTTGATTAAAAATCATAAAAATATTCAATTTTAATTATGAAAATTTTAGTTACTGGAGGAGCTGGTTTTATAGGTGCTCATTTGGTTCAAAAATTAATTAATTTAAATCATCAGGTTTTATCAGTTGACTCTTTGCAAACGATCGGTGGAATACCTTATATAAATCCTAAGAGTAAATTTATAAAAGGAAATATTTTAGAGGAAAAGACAATTCAAAAGATCAGAAAATGGAAACCAGAAATTATTTATCATTTAGCTGCTCAATCTGCTGGTGAAAGCGCTTATGATGACCCAAAAAATGATTATTTAAGTAATGGATACGGCACTTATCAACTTTGTTTACTAGCCAAAAAGCTTAAAGTTAAAAAGTTTATTTATACAAGTTCAGTTGCAGTTTATGGATCAAATCCAAACAGCAAAATTTACGAAAATACAGAAATTAATCCAGACTCAATTTACGGTGTATCAAAATATGTTGGTGAAATGTTTATTAGACAAATTTTAAAAACAACTAAAATTCAAACTTTAATATTTAGAGTATTTAATACTTATGGTCCTGGGGAGGATTTGAATTTCTTAAAGAAAGGAATGGTGAGTATTTATTCAAGTTATCTATGGAGAAATAAGCCAATATTAGTTAAAGGTTCTCTAAGTAGGTTTAGAAACTATCAATACATAGATGACATTATTAATATCTTAGTTTTAAGTCTAAAAAACAAAAGTTTGAAAAAAAATGAAATTATTAATCTATCTACAGCTAAGGCTGTGACAGTAAAAAATTTATTAAAAATAATATTAAAATTAAATAATAAAAAAAATCACAAAATTAAAGAAACTACGGGAACACCAGGTGATTCTTTTGGATATGATGCTTCAAACAAATATTTAAAATCAAAATTTAAGAATTATAAATTTATCTCACTTGAAAAAGGATTAAAATTATATTTTAAATGGATAAAAAAAGTTCCTGTAGGGAAAGATTTGGGAAAATATCATCCATTTCTAATAAACAAAAAGTTTTGATAAAATTTAAATTTTATGACTAGTTGGGATTATACCAGAAAAAAATATGTAAATTGGCTTTCAGAAACTGATTTACGGAAAGAATTTTCTAAAAAAATAAAATTTGAAAACCTTTCTTTTTGGTGGCTTTCAGATCTGATGAGCAAAGATAATATAAATGAGAATGAATGGTATATAGATTTAAATAAAAAATTAAATCAAAAAAAAAATATATATTATAAAAAAAATAATAATTATCTCTATTTATTTATAAACCTATTAAAAAAAATTATTTTAAAAGTAATATCATATATTTTTATAAATATTTTTTTTTCAAATAAAAAAGATATGTTGTCAAAAAGGGATTGTTATTATGGATTGTATACTAATTTTGTTTACTACAATGGTCAATTTATAGATAGACAATATGGAAGTTTAACAACTAAAAACAAAAATAATAAAATTTATATTATTGAACTACCAGAAAATTTTTTTTTGATTAAAAATATTTTTAAGATTAAAAAAAACTTAAAAAAAGTACCCTTAAATTACATAATATCAAATAAAGAATTAAAATTTTTTGATATCTTTAAGATATTTCTTTGTTGCTACCAATCACTTCTTTTAACAATAAAAATCTTAAAAAAAAAAAATTATTTTTTTATAAATAAAATTAATTGTAAAGATATATTAGAAAATAAATTAATAAATTCATTTTTTGGACCAATTCAAGACCAACTTTTGAAGGCTAAAGCTCTTCAGTGTAGTCTAAACAAGATTTCTGTTACTAACTTTATAAATTGTTATGATTTCTATCCTCAATCAAGAGCATTTTATTATTTTTCAAAAAAAACAGAAGTAAAAAATGTAGTTAATGTAAATCATGCCATATATTTTAGAAATGATTTAACTTATGGATTTAATTCTAGTGATTTTTCAAAAAGTAATTTGAGTTTTTTTTCTCCAAAGCCAGATTATTTTTTTACTCAAGGTTTAAAATATTATAAAGAATTAAAGAAAATATTTGGAGATAAAAATGTTTTTTGTACAGGTTCTTTAAAAGTTGAACTTAATAGATTTATTTTAAAAAGTAAGATTAATCGAAAATCAAAAAATTTAAAAAAAAAAACCATCTTACTTTTGTGTGGAATAAATGATTATGATGCATTTATTCATATTCTTAATCAATGTAAGTTAGATAATTGGAAAATTCTTGTTGCGCCTCATCCTTTGAAAAAAAATAACACCATTAAGTCTTTTAGAGAGAAATTAAAAATAGACTTTACAGATGTAAGCTTACAAAAAAAAGAAAAATTATTTTCTAAATGTGACTATATTATATTTGGTGATGCAATACTTGGTTACGAACTAGCAATTAGAAATTATAATGTTTTAAGAGTTTATCACAAAGATTATGTTCCAACTTTTGATGTTAACAATGAGGTTCCAACTGCAAAAAATAAAAATGAATTTTTAAAGTTAATTAACAAAAGTAAGATATTACAAAAATCAAAGTTTATTGAAAAAAATTATTTCTATAAATATGATATGAAAACTAGTAATCGTATTGAAAAAATTTTAGAAAAATTGTAATAGCCACTTATTTTAATTTGAATTTTAAATTAATAGTTATATTGATAATATAATTTATGGAAACAAATAATAAAAAAAATTATTTTAAGTTAAATAATAAATTTTGGAAAAATAAAAAAGTTTTAGTTACAGGTCACACAGGTTTCAAGGGTGGTTGGTTATGTATGTTCTTAAATAATTTAGGATGTAAAATATCTGGTTATGCACTTAATCCTGCTGGTAAAAAAAATTTTTTTGAAGCCACTAATTTAAAAAAAATTTTAACAAATGACTTCAGAAAAAATATAAATAATTTAGGAGAGCTTGATAAAGCAATTAAAAAGATTAAACCTGAGATAATTTTTCATTTAGCTGCACAATCAAGTGTTATTGAAAGTTTTAAAAATTCTCACAATACAATTACATCAAATATTGTTGGAACAGCTAATATAATGGAGGTTTCAAAAAAGTATAGTTTTATAAAATCAGTAGTAATTATTACAACAGATAAAGTTTATCAAAACTATAAAGAGAAAAAATATTTTGATGAGAACTCACAATTAGGTGGAGATGATATCTATAGTGGTAGCAAGGCTTGTTGTGAATTGTTAGTGCACAGTTATAGAAAATCTTTTTTTCAAAATTCTAAATGCAATATTGCTACTGTAAGAGCTGGAAATTGTTTTGGTGGCGGTGATTGGACTCCAGACAGAATTGTTAAAGATATTTTGGAAAATTTTTATAAAAATAAAAATTTAGTTTTAAGAAATCCTAACGCAACTCGACCATGGCAACATGTTTTAGAACCTCTTATGGGATATTTAAAGCTTGCAGAAAAATTACACTCTAAAGATGGAAACCAGTTTTGTGAACCATGGAATTTTGGACCAAGTCTTAAACAAAATATGAAAGTTAAAAATTTGGTTGAAATATTTCAGAATAAAATGAAATCAAAATCAAAAATTATAATTAATAAAAATGATAAAAGATTTCACAATAAAAAAATAAATATTTTTGAGTCAAAAAATTTAAATATTAATAGTAAAAAAATATCAAAAAGATTAAACTGGAAGCCTAAGCTTTCTTTAGATAATTCTATAGATCTTACAGTAATTTGGTATAAAAGTTTCAGGGCAAAAAAAAATGTTTTTGATTTGACTAATAAGCAAATTAAGTATTATTTAGATCTATAGATTTAAGTAATACTTAATAATCATTAAATATTTGACGATCATAAATATGATAATTTTTCTAACAGGTGGTACAGGTTTTGTAGGAAAAAGGTTCTTAAAATTAGCATCTGAAAGAGGACATTTTGTTTATGCAGTAAGTAGAAAAAAAAAACATAAAAATAATAATAATATTAAATGGTTAAAGGGAGAGTTAGATGATGATTGGAAAAAGTTTATTAAAAAATCAGATGTTATAGTTCATTTAGCTGCCAAAGGAGTAAGATCTAATAGTAATAAAGATTCTTATGAAGTTATAGATTTTAATGTAAGAAAATCACTCAATTTAATACTGTATGCACTTAAAAATAATTGTAGAAATTTTGTTATTGCAAGCACTTCTTCAGAATATTCCAATAATGGTTTATGCAATAATGAAAAATTGAGCATAAAAAGCAAAAGAGAATTTAGTAATCTTTATTCGTTGAGTAAAATTGTTTTTACAGACATTATTAAAAAAATATCTAGGGTAACAAATTCAAATTTTAGAATAATGAGAATTTTTCCCACGTATGGCATTGGAGAGTATAAAGATAGACTTTTTCCAAAAATAAAAAGATTAGCAAAAAAAGGAAAAAATATGATTATTGAAAACCCATATGAATATAGAGATTTCACAGATGTTGATTATGTTGCAAAAGTTTTACTTGATGCATGTAAGTTTAATAAAAAAAGAAAATTTGAAATTTTTCATGTATCCTCAAACAAACCTATAAGTATTAAAGAATTTTCAGAAAAAATATGGAAAAAATATAAAGCAACTGGAAAATTAATATTTAAAAATCAAAATAAAAAATATAGAAGACATGTATCTAGCTCACAATCAATATGGAAATTAACAAATGAACAATAAATGTGCAGTAATCTTATGTGGAGGAAAAGGTTCCAGATTAGGGTTGCTGGGAAAAAAAATTCCTAAAACATTAGTAAAAGTTCAAGGTAAAGAAATATTATGGTATATAATTAAATATTTAAAATTTTCAGGATTTAGTCATATAATTTTGCCATTAGGATATAAGGGAAATCAAATCAAAGAATTTTTAAAAAAAAATAAATCGTTTGATATTAAAATTGAAGCAATCCAGACTGGCATTAACTCTAATATTGGATCAAGAATAAGTAAAATTATAGATAGAATAAATCAAAAAAATTTTTTACTTTTAAATGGAGATGCAATTTTTGATATTGATTTAATTTCTGTTTATAAAAAGCATAATAAAAAAAATTATGCAGCAACATTTTTATCTGGTGAGGTAACTTATCCTTATGGTTCAATTGGAGTTTTAAAAAATAAGGTAATAGATTTTCGTAGAAATTTAGTATTTGATCAACTCAAAGTAAGAAACAATAGCAATTATATTGGTTATAATTTTACTGGAATTTGTTTGATAAAAACTGAAATTTTAAAAAAATATAATTATAAATTTAAAAATTCGAAAAACTTTGAGCAAACATTTTATCCAAAAATAATTAAAAAATATTTAACAAATTTTATAAAAATAGATGGTTTTTGGCACTCAATTGACAATATTAAAGATCTCGCAGCTGTAGATCTTAAAGAAGCAAAAAATTATAAATATAATACACTAAAAAAAATCAAAAAATTTTTATTGTAAAGTATGATGATAAATTAAATATACGTATAATTAAAATTATAACTTTTTTAATATATCTAAAGAATAGGATAATTATTAATCTTTAAATTCAGATTATATTCACTTTCTAATTTATAATTAGAATCTGAAAATAAATCGAATATTTTTTTTCTATTATCATCATTAATATCAAGTGGTTTTTTTTTAAATAAATATAAAAATAATTTATTTTTATAAAATCTATTAGATAATGATTTATTAATATACTGAAGGCTTATTTTTGGTTTCTTTTCATTAATACTTCTAGTTCCAATATCAAACTTACCGATACCATTATCATACCTAAAAAGATAATTAGTTAGACATTTTAAAGGAACAAGTTGAGAGGGAATAGATATATTTTCAATAGGCATGTCTCTATTTGACTTAAAGGTAAAACTAAAATTCTCTTCTATGATATTATAATCAATATTATCTTTTTTCCCTTTTCCTTTAAACATTTCTTCAAATAAAAATACTTTAACATTTTCATTACCAAAAACTTTTTTATAATATCTTACTAAATTATTATAATTTAATTTATTAAGTATACTAATTTCTCTATTCAGGAATTGTTGTTTTAAAAATTTATCAAAACTTACATAGATACCACCTGCTAATTGCTCTAAATAATAACTTCTGAGCCAATCAAATTGATTTCTTATGATTAGTAATATAGTTACTTGATTTTCAAAAACTTGCCTCAAGCGATTACAAATTATAAATTGATCATAAGAACCACCCAAAGATAAAGTTTCACAGGAAATAATTGTATTTTTTTTCGAATTAAAATCAAAATTTTTATTATTATATTTTTTTTTAAATTCCAAAGAATTGAGATATAAAATATCAATAATTTGCTGATCTTTTATTGTAAGATAATTAATATCATTTAACTTTTCAAAAATATTTTTTTGTAAAGTTGTTGACCCAGCTTTGCCTAATCCGATATGAATTAAAGTTTTCATAAAAATTAATTTTCACAATTACCAAATACCTATTCGAGTACAATTAATTTGAAAAGTTAAATTTTAGCAAAAAAATATTAAAATAGCTAATAACATATTACAAAAAACTAAATATACTAATAAATATCTTCTTGTATCCAGCTATCTTTAATTTATATAAATTATTAAATGAATTTTTTAAACAATCAAAATATACTAATCACAGGTGGTACTGGAACGTTCGGTCATGAGATTACTACTTTTTTATTAAAAAAAACAAAAATAAATAAACTTATTGTTTTTTCTAGAGATGAAAACAAACAATTTGAAATGGCTAAAAAATTTAGCTCAGATAAAAGGATTAGATTTTTTATAGGAGATGTTAGAGATGTTAACAGGTTGTTGACAGCATTTCGTGAAGTTGATTATGTAATACATGCTGCAGCAATGAAACATGTTCCAGCATCAGAATATAATCCAGTTGAATGTATAAAAACAAATATTAATGGATCAGAGTCTGTCATTACCGCGGCTATAGAAAGAAAGGTTAAAAAAGTTATAGCTTTATCAACAGATAAAGCTTGTAATCCGGTAAATTTATATGGTGCAACAAAACTTTGTTCAGAAAAACTATTTATAAATGCAAATCAATATTCTAGTTATACGAAATTTTCAGTTGTTAGATATGGAAATGTAATAGGCTCAAGAGGATCTGTGATTCCATATTTTCAGGATCTATTAAATAAAAATAAATTCTTACCACTTACCTCAAAAGACATGACAAGATTTTTTATTCCAATCAAGGATGCAATAAAATTTGTTTTATTATGTTTGACCAGAACAAAGGGTGGAGAAATTTTTATACCAAAAATGAATTCAATAAAAATTTTTGAGTTAATTAAATTGCTAGACATAAAAGCTAAAATGAAAATAGTTGGAATTAGGCCAGGTGAAAAAATGCATGAATCTCTTTTTTCTATTGATGAGTCTAGATCAGTCAATCAAGATAAAGACTCATTTATAATTTATAGTGAAAATTTATCTTTTTCTAGCAAATACGGTAAAAAATTAAAAAATGAGACGGAATATAGCTCATCAAACAAAAATGTTTTAAACATAAAAAAAATAAAATATTTTTTAAATGATTATTTTAAAGATTCAAAAAAAATTAAATTCTAAAATATCTAATATGAAATGTCCAATTTGTAATAATTCTGAAAATGTTAAGATAAGATGCGATTATAAGTATGAAATAAAAGAAGATATTAAGTACTTTGGAGAGCTTAACGTATGTAAATGTGAGAAATGTGATTTTAGTTTTGCAAATCCAATGCCTGAAATGAAAAATTTAAATTTTTTTTATGAAAATGTTTATCGTCAAATCAATAGGCCACCTTATTGGGTCACAGAGAATGATGAAGAGTCAGAAAAAAGAGTATTAGAAGATAAAAATTTGAACTATTTATTATATTTATCAACTTTACTAGACCTGAAGAAAATTAAAAATATTTACGATTTCGGAGCTGGTTTTGGAGATTTAGGTTACGCAATTAAAAAAAAATTTCCTAATGTGAATTTGTATTGTACAGAATATGATAAACAATGTAGCGAAATACTTAAGAAAAGAGGTTACAAAAATGAACCACTCGAAAATATTAATGAAAAATTTGATTTAGTAATAACTTTACATTCATTAGAGCACTTAACAGATGTTAATATTTTTAATAATTTTAATGAAATATTAAAACCAGGGGGGAAAGTTTTTTTTGAAGTGCCAAATTGTCCTGAAGAATATTTCTCTGGTCGACCATATGATGGGCCACATCTACTATTTTATACAAAGAAAAGTATAGAGTCTATCTGTGATAAATTTAAATTTAAAGTTGATAGAATTGATACTAGTTCATATTCGTTTGATGAAGATCATAAGTATCAAAGAGAGTCTCAAGATAGATATTACAGAATTAAATCAGGGAAAACTTTTGATAGTTTTAAACAATTTATAAAAAAATTTATTCCATATAATTTACTTAAATTAAGACAATTAATTCAAAATTCTAAAAATATAAATGAACTTCACAAGTTGGGTCTTTTTACAAGTAATAGTGATGATAATTGCTATTTGAGAGGCATTCTAATTAAAAAAGATTAATTATGAAAAAACAACAATATTCTAGTGGTCTTCACAAAGTCTATAGCTTTCAATTCAAAAATTTTGCAACGCGTATTCCGATAAGTCAAATCAAATATTGTCAATCTAATTTTATTAAATTTTTTAAATTAAAAAAAAATGAGTTTAAAAGTAAAAAAATTTTAACTTCAGATTTTAGATTATTTATAAAAGGTTAAAGCTATGAGGTGTAGAAACTGTAAAAGTATTAAGTTAGAAAAAGTTGTAAAAATAGGCAAACAACCATTAAGTGGTTTTTTTTACGATTCTAAAAAAACAAAATTAAAAAAATATTCATTAGATCTTTTTAAGTGCTCAAAATGTAATTTAGTACAGCTAAAAAACTCAGCCAAAATTACCAAAATGTATGGAAAACACTATTCTTACCAAACTGCTGTGAGCAAGATGATGATAATGCATCTACAAGAAAAAATTAATCGACTCAAGAAATGTAAATTTATAAAAAAAAATGACAATATATTAGATATTGGAAGTAATGACGCTTCATTTTTAAAATTACTTGGTGGCCAATATCACCGATATGGAATTGATCCTTCTGCAGCAAAATTTAAAAAAAATTATAATAATATGAGATTGATTAGCAATTTTTTTTCAAAAAAAAATATTATCAAAAATGTTAGAAATAAAAATATTAAATTTGATTTGATTTCAAGTTTTGCAATGTTTTATGATGTAGAAGATCCTAATTCGTTTTGTAGAGATATAGAGATGATGTTGAGTGAAAATGGTATTTGGATATGTGAATTTTCCTATTTACCATTAATGCTAAAAAATTTAACATTTGACCAAATATGTCATGAGCACATTATGTATTATTCATTTAGTGTTTTTGAGGAAATATTAATTAATAACAATTTAAAAGTAGTTGATATAAATGTTAATGAAATTAATGGGGGAAGTATTGAAGTTATAATAGCTAAAGCTAAGAGTAAAAGAATTTCAAACCTCAGTTTAATTAATAAATTAAAAGAAGATGAAAAAAAAATTACAAAAAAATCATATCAAAATTTTTCAGAAAGAATTCAAAAAGTAATAAAAAAATTAAATTTATTTATAAATAAGAATTCTCCAATAGCTGGCTATGGAGCATCAACTAAAGGTAATATTGTTTTAAATTATGCAAATTTAAACTCAAAAAAGATTGAGTATATTTGTGACGCTAATACTAAAAAGTATGATCATTATACACCTGGCACTAATATTAAGATTACTTCAAAAGAAAAAATGAGAGTTTTAAATCCAAAATATTTATTAGTATTAATTTGGTCTTTTAGAACAGAAATTATAAAGCAAGAAATTGATTATTTAAAAAAAGGTGGAAATTTAATTTTTCATTTACCACAATTTCATATTGTTAATTATAAAAATTATAAAGATTATATTAAAAAAGATTTTAAAGAATTATCTTACAAATATTAATTAATGTTATTATCTATCTGCATTCCATCATATAATAGACTGGACTGTCTTGACAATTGTTTAAATTCAATTTTAATCTCCTCCAAACAAGTTAATGATTTTGATTTTGAGGTTTGTATTTCAGATAATTTTTCAGACCAAGATCCTATGGAAATTATTAAAAAATATAACAATCAGCTGAAAATAACATTCAATAAAAATAAAAAAAATTTAGGATTTGCATTAAATGCAATTAAATCTGTTGAAATTTCAACAGCAAAATATGTATGGATGATTGGAAATGATGATTTAATTTTACCGAATACACTAAGAGATCTTAAAGATATTTTCAAAAAAAATATTGATACTGATTATTTCTTTATTAATTCTTATTATCTAAATTCAAAATATTTACAAAACTTTTCCCATCCTTTTGATACTAGACAACTAAAAAATATAAAAATGAATAAGCTCTCAAAATTTAATAGGAGTCAAATTGTAGATTTTTGGGAAATAATTGATCCTAAAGTATCATGGGAATTTTTAATTGGAATATTTTTAAGTATTTTTAACCGCAAAATGTGGTTGGATGGTCTAAAATGTGTAAATCAAAAAGATATCCAAGATACAAATATTTGGTCAAATTTTGATAACACATGCCTTAACGCAAAAGTAATTTCAACTGTTTTTAAAAACAAAAAAAGCTACATATACTCTGATCCTTTAAGTGTTAATTTAATTGGTGAGAGAGAATGGGTTAGCCTGTATGAATTTATTGAAATTGTTAGAATACCAGAACTACTTGATTATTATAGATCTCAAGGAATGAGTTTAACAAAATATATTTACTGTAAAAATTTTGCTTTAAGAAATTTTTTTAATTTTTTTACCAAAATAATAATTCATGGTGATAAAGCTGGTAAAAATTATGTGAATTTTTATAAACATTTTTTAAAGAACTTAATTTATCCATATGCATGGCTATCCATTATTTTTTTTGGTATTAGATCTATAAAAAAAATATTTAAATAAAAAAAATGAAACAGACTATAGAAGGTATTAAAATAACTCCTCTTAAAATTATTTCTGATGATAGAGGTTCTGTGATGCACATGTTAAGATCTGATGGTGATGTTTTTCAAAAATTTGGGGAAATATACTTTTCTACAATTTTTAAAGACAGTATCAAAGCTTGGCACCTTCACAAAGAAGCCACATTAAATTATGCTTGTATTTTTGGAAAAGTAAAACTTGCTTTATATGATGATAGAGTCCAGAGTGTCTCTTATGGTATTTATCAGGAATTATATTTATCTTTAGATAGTTATTCACTTATTACAATCCCACCAAATATATGGAATGGATTCAAAGGACTAAATGATAATCATTCAATAATTGCAAACTGTTTAACTCTGCCTCATAATGAAAAAGAGATGGTTAGAATGGATCCTTATGACCCAAAATTTAAATATCAATGGTAATTGATTAGGTACTTTCAATAATAGCGCCTACAATTATTTCAGTTGCATAGCTGCATTTTCTTTATTTACTGAAAAAACAATATATTTATATTCATCTTCAGTAAATTCTACTATCAAACCTTTGTATTCTCCAACACTCCATTCATCAAAATTAAAAAAACATCAAACACAATAACATAATTTTCAGTCAAATTTTTTTTTGTTTTGTTTAAAATAAACTTTATGATTTTATATGTGTCAACATCAATGTGCTTAAAATTAATTTTGAAATTTTTATTTATCACAAAAGCAGGTAAAGCATCTTGTATCCATCCAGAATTATGCGTAACATTATCTCTGGTTTTTGGCATAATATTATTTTGACTCAAACTTCTTTTGGGATATAAAACATGGTCTTTCCAATCCTATTTAAGCCCAATAAATGAGTCAAATCCATAGATAAGTTTTTTCCTCTATTAAATTTGATAAAAAATTAATTGAACCACCATTACCAACACCAAATTTCAAATAGTAAAAGTCTGATTTTTCATCATCGTTTTCTAAAGCTTCTTTTATAGAGTAACTTATTAATTCTTTCTGATCTAAAAAAAATGCCTTGTAAAAATGGGCTTTAAATGTATTGTAGCAATGATCGATCTCTTCTCTTTAAATCTTTGATAACAGTTTAGAAGATTGCTCATCTCTGTTGAAATACTATGTACAGAAAAACTTTTTGATGGTAAAGCATGAGTTTTAAAATACTTATATAAAATATTAATTTTAGTTAGTATTCTTTGAATAAATTTTAAAAATGGCAGTACGGTATATCTATTAATTAATGATTATTATTGATTGTTAATTTTAAACAAATACTAGATTGTAATGTTTTTGAAAAAAATTGAGTAAATTATGAAAGTAGTAATATTAGCTGGTGGTTTGGGTACTAGAATTTCTGAGTATACCAAGAATGTTCCAAAACCAATGATAGAAGTCAATAAAGTTCCAATTATCATCCATATAATGGAACACTTTTCTCGGTATAATTTTAAAGAATTTATTATCGCCACTGGTTATAAAGGAAAGGTTATACAAAATTATTTCAAAAAAAAAAGTTATAAAAATTGGAAAATAAATATTATTCCTACAGGTAAAAATGTTATGACAGGAGGAAGGTTAAAAAAATTAGAAAAAAAATTAAAGGGTATAGATAATTTTTTTTTAACTTATGGTGATGGAATATCAAATATTAATTTAGGAAAGCTTCTAAAATTTCACAATAAACACAAAAGAATAGCTACTATTTCAGCTGTTAGACCACCTGCGAGATTTGGCTTTATTAAATTGAATCAAAATAAAGTTAGATGTTTTAGAGAAAAATCAAGTTTAGATGAGGGGTGGATCAATGGAGGTTTTATGGTTTTAAATAAAAAAATATTTAAATACTTAAAAGGAGATGAGACTTATTTAGAAAGATATCCTCTAGAAAAATTATCCAATAATGGGCAGCTTTATGCTTTCAAACATGAGGGGTTTTGGCAATGTATGGATACCTTAAGAGATAAAGTGATTTTAGAAAAAAATATTAGGCAAAAAAAACATCTTGGGAAATAAAAAGAAAATATTGATCCCTGGAGGAACAGGCTTTATCGGCTATCATTTGTGTCTATTTTTCAAGAAAAAAAACTGGGTAGTGCATTCAGTATCTAAAACAAAACCAAAAGCAAATAGAAGAATAAAGGGTATTAAATATATTTATTGTGATGTAACTGATAGAAAAAATTTAAAAAAAAAACTTCATCGTTATTATGATTATATTGTAAATTTGTCTGGTTATGTTGACCACAGCAAAAGTAAATCAATCAAAAAGGTGCATTTTGATGGATGTAAAAATCTAGTTTTTAACTTTCAAGCAAAAAGGCCTAAAAAATTTATTCAAATTGGATCTAGTATAGAATATGGAAGATCTGACTCTCCTCAAAAAGAAAAATTAGTAAAAAAAAAAATAAATACTTTTTCTGTTTATGGCAACTCTAAACTAGCTAGTACTTATTTTCTACTAGATTTATATAGAAGAAATAAATTCCCAGTAACAGTACTGCGTTTGTATTTGGTTTATGGTCCAAACCAAGATGATAATAGAGTAATACCTTTTGTTACAAACAGCTCAATTAAAAATAAGGAATTTAAATGCTCTCCTGGATATCAATTTAGAGATTTTACCTTTATTGATGACGTTGTTAGAGCTATTTATAAATCTATAAAATCAAAAAGATCATCGGGTGAAATCATTAATATTGGTTATGGTAAGCCAACAAAGATAAAAAACTTAATTATGTTACTGGTAAAATTAGTTGGTAAAGGAAAACCAATATTTAGTAAAATAAAATTAAGAAGTGATGAGCCAATTAAACTTTATCCAAGTATATTCAAAGCAAAGGAGTTAATCAACTGGGTGCCACAAATTAGTTTGAAAAAGGGGCTATTAAGAACTATTAAATTTTATAAAAATAATAGTAAATATGTCTAATTTAAAAATTCTAAAATATAAAACATGTTGAAATAAACAATTTAATAATGAAAAACTTATTTAGCTTATGGTTTTTTTTAGACAATAAAGACAAAAAAAGTTTTTATTTAATTGTCTTTTTTTCTTTATTACAGGGAATTTTAGAGATGTTAGGGATTGCAGTGATTATCCCATTCATGACATTGTTGTTGAACCCTGAAGGATTGCAAGATCTACCTTTAATTGGAAATTTATTTAATTTTAATAGTTTAATAGTTGATAAAAAAACAATGATTATATCTTGTGCAGGTTTATTCTTAATTTTTTTTATAAAAAATATTTTAATTTTATTTACAAATAAATTTATATATAGGTTTATATTTAATCTACGTACAAAAATTTTTTTTAGATTAACCGATAATATTCTGCATCAAGAGTATCTGTTTTTTGTTACCAAAAGTATGTCGGAAATATACAATGTTACTATAAACGAGCTTAATAATTTTATCGCAAACATAGTAAAACCCAGCATAATATTGATAGTTGAAATCATAGTTTTTTGTGGAATAATAGTTTTAATAATTTTATCAGGATACATTGACTCTTTACTCTCTATTTTTCCAATAATTATTTTAATAGCTATAATTTTAAAAAAAGTTAGCAGATCAATTAAGAAGTGGTCAAAAAAAAGAATCTCAAGTCATAAAAATTTATTAGATTTAAACCAAAATTATGTTTATGGCATAAGAGAAATTCTTATATATGGGACTGTTAATAAAATTTTATCAAACTTTAGAAGTATATTGGAAAATTTATCTTCGATAGATGTTAAGAACACTATGGTAACCAATTATCCTAAAATTTTACTTGAACAATCACTAATTTTAATTTTTAGTATTATTATTTTACATCTTTATTCATCCGGAAAACAATCTAGCGAAACTTTAATAGTTTTAAGTTTTTACTTGGCAGTAGCTTATAGACTTTTACCTTCATTAAATAAAATTTTTGTATCAAATCAGCAAATTAAATATGGGAAGCCCTCTGCTAATAAGTTAATTGAATTTTTTAATCTTGTTAAGCAAAATGATTATTCAGCAAATGAAAATAATGACTCTCTGGTCTTTAAAAATGAAATCATGCTTAAAGATATTGATTTTAAATATAGTCAAAATCAAAAAGTTTTGGAAAACGTAAATTTAAAGATTAATAAAAATGAAATTATTGGTTTTTTTGGAGAAAGTGGATCTGGCAAAACAACGCTTATAAACTTAATAACAAATATAATTAAACCCACTAGTGGTGAAATTTTAATTGATAATCAAAAAGTTGATAATTTTAGATTAATTAGAAAGTATCAAAATTTATTTTCCATAAGTTCTCAAGATACATTTTTTATCGATGGAACAATAAAAGATAATATTATATTTGGTTCAAAAGAAGAATTTTCAAAATCTCAAATAGATAAAGCAATTAATTTTGCACAACTTGAAAAGTTCATTCAAGAATTACCGAATGGTCTTGATACCGATATTGGTTTCGCTATTAAACAATTATCTTCAGGTCAAAAACAAAGAATTACAATAGCAAGAACAATTTATAATGATCGTCAAATAATGATTTTTGATGAAGCAACAAATGCTTTAGATGAAGAAAATGAAAGAGTAATCATTGAAAACATAAAAAATTTAAAGGCTCATAAAACAATAATAATTATTTCGCACAATCGAAAAAATTTAGATATTTGTGATGAAACATATCAAATAAAAAATAAAAAACTTTGGAAAATGTAGCTGTTAAGCTAGTTTTTCAAAATTATTTACCTTGTATATTTTAAATTTATATAGAAGTTAATTAGGATAATTTTCTTAGTACTTTACCACCTAGTTTTGTCCTATTAAGGTTTACTTTTAGATTGGTTTTTAAGTTAAAAATGTATTTATTATAGATAATATATATTTGTAACATTTTATTAACAAAATGCATTTCTTAGCTCGACCAACTAATGTAATTTTTAGAACTAGTAATTTTTTCTCATATCTTAATATAAATTTTATTATGTTTTCTTAATTTTCATTTTTATGTATAACTTTAAGATATTATTTTTAAATTAATAAAAGAAAAATAAAAAACAAATAACTAAATAATAAATTTTGAGGCTGGAAAACCTAGAACGATTAAAAATGTTATTTGGAAAATTTGTAAAATTAGAGGGCATGGTAAACCTAAACTTAGTAAAATTAAGTTAAGGAAGGATGAAATTAAAAACCTTATTCCAGTATCGCAAAAGTAAAAAAATTCTTAATTGGGTATATGAAGTAAAAAATTAATCTAGGACTAAAAAAAAATATTAACTATTATAAAAAATGGATAAAAAAGTAAGTGTAATTGTTAATTGCCATAATGGTGAGAAATATTTGAGTAAATGTATTATTAGTATTTTAAATCAAAAATATGAAAATCTCGAAATTATTTTTTACGATAATTTTTCTAATGATAAAAGTAAAGAAATTATTGCAACTTTTGAGGATAAAAGAATAAAATACATTTATTCAAATAATAAGTTATCTTTATATCAAGCTAGAAATAAAGCTTTAGAGCATGCATCGGGTGAAATAATTGCATTTTTAGATGTTGATGATTGGTGGGATAAAAATTATCTTAATAGCAGGAAAAATGCATTTAATAATAAAAATTATGATATTTTTTATAATAATGTTTTTACATTTTACGAAAATAAAAAAAAATATGTAAAATATAAAAATTATCATTTACCAAGTGGAAAAATACACAATTCTCTTTCAAAAGATTATTTCATTATCATTAGTGGATTAATAGTTAGAAAAAAAGTTTTTAGTAAAATTGGAAAATTTAATCCAAATTTCAATATTATTGGTGATTTTGATTTTGTTATGAGAGCATCAAAAGTATTTAGTTTTCATGCATTTAATTTACCTTTAACTTTTTATAGGATACATCAAAATAATTATTCTAAAATGAATAGTGAAATTTTTTTTAAAGAATTTAACCAATGGTATAAAAATCAAAAAGAAATAAATGATCAAAACTTTATTGAAAATAAAAATTATTACAAAGAAAAACTACTATCACTAGAAATAAACTTTTTACTTTTAAATAAAAAAAAAAACTTTTATTTATTGTGTAAAATATTAAAATATCCAGATTTTATTCAAAAGTTAAAATTTATTTTAGGATTTTTTCTGCCAAAAAAAATAATTAAAATAATTAAAAAATGAAAAAATATTTAGTTATTTCGAATGATTTAATAAATATCGATAAAAATCAAATATCAACAGGTAATAATGATACTATAAATATCCTAAGTGCAATACAAAAAAAATTTGAAATTTATTTATATTCAAGACCCTCAAAATTAAAAAATGTTTTTAGCATTAGTATCAATAAAAAGATTAATAGAATTAATTTATTTGATCTTTTTAATTTTAGTAAAATTGATATTTTAATGATTTCAATTACACCAAGAAATTTTATTTTTCTTTTAATAGCCAGAATGGTATTAAAGAATTTAAAGGGTTACGTACTTTTAAGAAGTAATGGTCATAAGGAATATCAGTCAAAGTTTGGTAAAATTGGTTTTTTTCTTTATGATTTGATGTTCAATTATATAACAAAGAAACTTAAAATCATTTCAGTTTCAAAAAATATAATTAAAAAAAAGAATGTAAAATATTTATTTCCATCCGAATTAGATGATGATTGGTTTAAAAAAATAAAAAAGATAAATAACAAAATTCCACGACTTTTATACTTTGGAAGATTTAGAAAAGAAAAAGGAATTTATTCACTATTAACTTTGGCTGAAAATTTTTATTTCAAATTTTATCTTACTATGGCAGGTGATACAAAAATTATTCCAACAAAAAATAATGATATTACAATTTTAGGTAAAATTTCTAATAAAAAAAAAATTATAAGTTTATATGATAATCATAATATTCTTATTTTGCCTTCCTACACTGAAGGGTCGCCCAAAGTAATAATTGAAAGTTTAGCTAGAATGAGACCTGTAATTGTTTTTAATGAAATAAAACATGTAAAATCTAATTTTTATGGTGTTTATGTTTGTAAGAGGAATGGGAATAGTCTTGAAAAAACTATTAGATATATCATAAAAAATTATTCAAAAGTTCAAATCAGTATGAAAAAAAATGACCTTTATACAAAAAAAAAATTTCAAAATAATCTTTTAAATATTCTTAATGAATAATTATTTTAAAAATCAATTTTTATATTATTTGTTATTCTTAACACCTTTGCTATTTATATTAGGTATAGCTGTCGTAGAATTATCAATTTTATTTTTGACATTATTTTTTTTGTATAAAAATAAAAATTATAATTACTACAAAGATAAAAAATTTTTATTTTTATTATTTTTTGCAGTCTATATTGCAATTAATGCGTTTTTTCAAATCCATGATAATCTAAAAATATCATCCTTTTTCTTCTTTAGATATGCCATTTTATCATTATCTATTTTTTTTATTTTAGATTTTTTGACTAAAAATTTAAAGGCAAATAAAAATAAAATACTATTTATTTTTGTATTTATATTCTTATTCATATTTTTTGATAGTGGTTTGCAATTTTTTTCCGGAAAAAATTTATTTGGTTTTCAAATATTGAATCAAAGAATTTCAAGTGTTTTTGGATCAGAACTAATATTGGGAGTTTTTTTGCTTAAAATGCTACCATTATTTTTATACTTATTTTTTTACTCTAACACTGAAATTGAAAAAAATTCATATGTTTTAATATTTTTTTTTAGTTTGTACTTCATAACAATTTATATTGCTGGAGGTAGAACAGCTTTTTTTCTGATGTTAATGTTTATTATTTTAATAATATTCTTTATTAAAAATTTGAGAATAATTTTTAGTATAAGTATTTTATTTTTATCAATATTTATTATATTAACTCTTTTTTTTGATTTAGGTAAATCAAATCCATCAAATAGAATATTCATTAAAACTTTCAATCAAATAACCAATAATATATTTAGTGGAGGTAAAGATATATCTTTAAAAAAAGTAAATAAAATTGAAAAAGATAAAATCATCAAAAATATAAAGATATTTTCTACAGATCATGATGGTCATTATACTCTTGCATATGATCTTTTTAAAAATAATCCAATATTTGGTGTAGGACCAAAAGGTTTTAGATATTTTTGTAGAAGTGTGGACTATGATCCTCCCAAAGGTATTTGTTCAACTCATCCTCATAATTTTTTAATACAAATTTTATCTGAAACAGGTTTAACAGGATTATTTTTTTATTTTTATGGCCTTTTTTTTGTCATTTATAAACTTTTTAAAGTTAATTTGAAAAATACCTCAATAAATGAAAAAAATTGTTTCCTAATTATTTCAATAACGTTAATAGTTAATTTTTTCCCATTTGTACCAAATGGTAATTTTTTTAACAACTGGATATCAATAACTAGCTTTTATTATATTGGTATTTATCTATATTCTCATAAACGAATATTTTCATAATTTATGTTTTATTGTTCTATTTATAATTTAGAGTCAGTTTGATAAAAAATGGAATATTTATTTTTATTATTATTTGTTTTTTTTTTTAATTTGATCATTTTTTTAAAATTTCAAAAATTTTCAAATTTTTTTTTTATTTTTGATAAACCCGATGGAAAATTAAAAAAACATGATCAAGCTATATCTTTAATTGGTGGTTTTATAGTATTAATAAATTTATATTTGATAATTTTTTTTTTAAAGATATTGAATATGGATAATGTAATATTTGAGGATAATTTTTTATATTTAGTTTTAATACTAAGTTCTCTCTTTTATTTTATTGGATTAGTTGATGATTTAAAAAATTTGACACCTAATATAAAATTATTATCTCTAATTCTTTCAATTATTTTTGTAGCTTATTTATTTCCTGAAATTAAATTGGAACTTATTAGATTATCATTTTTGAAAAAGACATATTACTTTAATGAATACTCTTTTTTATTCACAACCCTATCATTTTTATTATTGGCAAATGCAATAAACATGTTTGATGGTATAAATCTTCAAATAATTTTGTTTAGTTTATTTATATTTGTTGTATTCATTATAAAAGGTTTTTTATCAATTTTTTTTATTTTGTTATCAATAAGTTTTATTTTTTTAGGTTTACTAAATTTTAAAAATAAAGTTTTTATTGGAGATAGTGGATGTTACTTGATAAGCGCTTTATTGGGATGCTCATTTATTTATCAATATCAAAATTATGATAATTTTTTATTTGGTGATGAAATTTTTATAATTTTATTAATTCCATCAATAGACATGTTACGATTATTTATCTCAAGAATTATTTATAAAAAACATCCTTTTAAAGGAGATTTAAATCATTTACATCATAAAGTTG
>CENU01205113.1_pt1 | contig 32944 bp, 17 predicted proteins | sample 361331 | NCBI WGS metagenome assembly CENU01 (sample SAMEA2619766, study PRJEB7988) | marine metagenome | isolation source: saline water (ENVO:00002010), including | reverse complement strand
AGCGAAATTCATTCGGCGGATACTCTCTTTCCCTCTAGGAATGCTCCGGAAAAATCCTGCCAAGCTTGTAAAGCCGCACTTCGCTTCCGTTTTTAAACTAGTGGAATACGGTCTCCATTAGTTCTCGGCCGACTTTAATGCGTTCCTCCATAGATGGCTCCGGTAAAGAACGGGGCTTAAATTCGGCAAATGGCCCAGGCATGACGGAAAGTTGCCGGGTTAACTCCGACTGCATATCCTGAAGTATTTCAGAATATTCGGGATTATCCGCAAGATTGTTTTGCTCGTTAGGATCTTTTAGGAGGTCATAGAGCTGATCCGCATCAAAAAAGTTTGGATTCGCCTCCATTGATCTTCTCTCATGATCCCACAAATCCGGAATAAAGCCAGAGTGCCCGAAGGGACCATTTGGATCGTTTTCTTCAAAAGTTGTCCACTTATTGGAACGCTGGTACTTATTAGCTGCTTCCAACCATGCACGTCGTTCGGTCAGCGGCAGGCGCTCATGGTAATCGGAATAACGAAGAGCTATGTACTTCCACTTCCCGACAATGACTGCTCTTGAATGTCCCATTTCACCATAAATAATGCGTTTCTTCAAGGGCTTTGCCTCCGTCCAATTCTTCTTCAGACTGATGCCATCGTAACGCCCAGCTTGGGAAACTCCGCCCGCTAAGTCCATAAACGTCGGGGCTAGATCAACCAGACTGCAGCGCCCACCTGCATCGCGCCCACCTAGAATCGAGTTACCCCAGACGAATCCGAATGTCCGCATACCACCCTCGTAACAGGTTGTCTTGCCAGATTCGACCCCATGGTCGGAAAAATAGACAATAATTGTATTCTCTATTACCCCATGCTCTTCCAATTTTGCCAAAATGGAGCCTACACAGTCATCCAGCCAAAGCATATCGCCGGCATCTTCGCCAAGCCCGAACTCATCCAGACGCATCTGAATCGTATTACGTGCAGGGAGTCCGGCGGGAACCTCGTCCAAAATACCAACTGGAGTCGCATGCGGATCACTCTTGTACCCTTTGCGCGGAGCATGCGGCGTTGTCACCGCATAATAGAGGAAGAACGGCTTGCCATAATTAGCACCGATAAAATCTAAGGCTGCCTCGTTCACCCAATCCAAATTATGTACCTGAATTTGCGGAGGACCAATTACGCGTGGATTACTATGATAAAAGCGTTCAGCAAAGTCAAAGCCGGCTGCTTGGTATGCCGCCCGGACGGTCGCTTGATTCTCCTGCAAACGTTGAATCACCGCAGGATCGCTCAGTGAGGTACGCGCATCCACTTTCTTATATCCGGGCGCTTCAATAACATGATTCTTCCCGACCGCGCCAGTTACGTAGCCAACTGTCTGTAAGTCCTTGGCAATCGTCTGTGTATCGGAGGTCACATTTGGTTCCTGATGCACGAAGGTATGTCCGTGCATGATAAAAAGATCCCTCATCCATTCATTGGTTGCACGGCTCGCATAATTGCCGGTGATTGTAGCAAACCGGCTAGGCACACAAACCGGACTGGGAGAATACAGTTCACTGAGTACGATGCCCTCAGCGGCAAGCCTGTCCATGTTCGGCGTTAGTGTCTTTCCCTTGCCTTCGGGCAACCAGTTGGCCTGATCACGGCGTTGGTCATCAGCGATTAGGAGAATAATATTCGGACGGCTAACCGCTTGCGTGGCCACGGCAGAAATCGCCAGTAGCAAAATTGTAAGCGTAAATTTATATATCATATCTACTCTTCACTTTTTTAGGGTTACAACTGATTGAGATCGTATCTGCCCATTCTGAAAGGCCCCCTATATGGGGGCTTCTTCTAAGCAAAGCCAGTTGAAGAAAGATTAGAAGTGGTGAGGATCCAAGCTGACCTGAGTTTCTACTTTAAACGTACGCGAACACACTCTCCTGCATGATAGGGTACTTCAAACACTCCGTCATCGCGTTGGTGCCAGTACTTTCGATTTGATTCGACCCAATTCCCATCCAAATCGAAACGGCCGGATGAAACATAAGACGGCTCGTCATTGAAACGAAACCAGGAAATACGGTCCGCAATCAAATAAAACTCTCCGTCTTTGTGGATGGCCATGCCGACTGCACCGTTACCTTTACCGCGGCGTGCCCATGTTGTGAAACCGATTTCCCTTTCACCGAGTTGCTTCATCTGCTTGTAGTTTGGGTTTGGTTCATCCAACTCGGTATTGAAATCCAACATGTCCTCAAGGGGAGCTACGGCGAGCAAGGCACCGATAGCATTAACCGCAGTATTGAGATTGTAGACACCATAGGTCACTTCCCATGGCTCCCAATTAATATCGTAAACTCCGGCATTCTCCCAAACTAGGTCGGGTCCGAGCATATAGATATTGTAGCCCCCACCGTGCGCAAAGGTAGTCATCATCAAAGAAGTCGTATTCGGATAAGCAGCATTTTCCGCGATGTGAGGGAACTTGGTCGGCATTTGGATCAGCTTACGGATGATATCGATCTGCTTCTTGTAAGGATCGGGACCATGCGCATCGATGTGCTCGAGCAATTCGATGTCCGGCTCCAGGTTCGGACCGGAAAGATTTGTGCGTGTAGCGACCTGATAATCCGCAGCTTTCACCACTGCAGCCAGATCGTTGACATAGGTGAGCACGTCTTCTTTGTCCTGATGAGTCCAGCCCCGCATATTGGGCTCGTTCAATACCTGAAAAAAGACCACCCGATGCGTCTTGTCGCGCTTCTTAATGTAGCGCATGAGAGACGAAACCATTTCTTTCTCTACTTCCAAGATCACCTTATTTGTATGATCAACCGCCCGTGTCTTGCCAAAGTCCCCCGAATGAGCCTTGACGAAGTTGCCTTCTTCATCACGCAGGTGCACCGCATCCCAATCCAGTAGCCAATCCGGGGCGAAACGCGGGTCTAAGTGGGAGCAGAAGTTGCTGCCACCCCAAACAATATCCAGGCGCATATCCAGCTCTTCGGCACGCTCGATCATCGCTTCCATCGAGCTCCAATCGTACTGTCCACGCACGGGTTCCAAGTCCCGCCAAGTCAGCCAAAATGTAAAGATACGGTAGCCGACTTCGTGCGCCTTGTTCATGTTGTCCGGGTAGCCGCCCTCCATGAGAAACTCTGGTGCAGGTGCTTTCCATGCCTGCACCGCGTTATAGACCATTGGCCTTCCATCTACTTCAAGATACGGACGTCCCTCTGGGGTGTGCGTAATGCGGGAAACCAGAGTTGGCTTGGCCCAAGCCGTAACGCAAGAGAGTATAAGTGATAATAGGATAGCAGTTTTCATGATTTATTTCCTGATGAATTATTCTACAAAAAGCATTTAATCGATACGCGTAAGAAGCATTAAACGAAAGTCCATGACCTGTGAACCGGGGATCTCCAAAGCCCGGAGCTGTAAAACTCCGGCCCCCTCCTCTAGTCGAATATTACCTAGAGTCATACGCCTGAACTCTTTGACATACGATTCAATGCGCTCGTAACGATCATTCTCCCGTCCTTTCAGCGGTGGATCATGCGGCTCGCTAATTGTCCCGACGAGTTGTTGTTCCTTAAAGCGAAGAGCCACTTTTGAACCAATGTCTGCCTTCGGACAGGTGTAAAAAATCTCCACTTTATAGATGCCAGTTTGACCAACCGAACAATCCCAGGTAATCGAATCATTCAAGCTCGTCCAATTCTCAAAAAAGGAATCATTGGGCCAGCGATTGGAACGCTTAATTCCTCCGTGAGCGATGCCGTCACGAGCCGGAACCTGTGTTCGGATAGCATTCGGATGGCCCACGATGAATGGACGGTTATCAAACTCCTTTCCATATTTGTTCAGCATCGTCTTACTGAAATCGTCCGCTACCTCCTGTAAGCTCTCAAGCAACTCCGGCTCCTCGCTGTTGATGGCAGACTTTTGGCCTGGATCAGCATCTATGTCATACAAATTCCCGTTGTGATCAAGCCGGTACTGCTGCGTCCGAACGGAAACCCGCCCCTCCCAATGATGCACCAGCGTGCGGCTTTCCCAGTCTTTCAAATCACCCAAAAGAAGTGGCATCAAACTGATGCCGTCCAGAGGCCGATTGCCGGTTAAATCAATGCCCGCCGCCTCTGCTAATGTCGGTAGCAGATCCATAACCGAACTTATTTGTGGTATCATTTTACCGGCCTGAATTTTTGCCGGCCAGCGCACAAACATTGGTGAGCGCACGCCTCCTTCGTCCGTCGAACCTTTGCGTCCGCGCATACCGCCGTTCCAACGCTCGCCGTTCGGTCCGTTGTCACAGAAAAAAATCACGATTGTATTTTCTGCCAGTTGAAGCTCTTGCAGTTTGTCCAGCAGGCGCCCGACGTTCCAGTCGATATTATCGCACATTGCCAGAGCTGCGCGCGTGTGGTCGGCCTTCTCCAGTTTTTTCTTGGGAAAATCCTGTGTCAGCTCTTTGTCCTTGTATTTATTCCACCAGCGTTTTGGCACCTGCATCGGTGAGTGCGGCGTGTTGTAGGGCAGATAGATAAAAAATGGATCAGATCGATTCTGTTCCATATACTCCAAGGCCTTATCCGTAAAGTCATCAACGATAAAGCCATTCCCCTGAACCATCTCATTATTGTGCTCCAACATCGGGCTGAAGTAGTCGCCCCAATGACCCGAACAAAAGCCGTAGAACTCGTCGAAGCCGCGCGCGTTGGGGTGATAGGGATACTGCATCCCGTTATGCCATTTGCCAAAAGCCGCCGTGCTATAACCGGCTTTTTTGAAGAATTCGCCAATCATTGTCTCATCAGCATTGCAGCGCTCTGCTCCTTCCGATGTGTCATAAATGCCCAACCGTGTATGATGCCTTCCGGTAAGAAACTCAGCTCGCGTCGGCGAACATACCGGACTTACATAAAACCGGTCAAACTGAGCCCCTTCACGCGCCAAGCGATCAATATTTGGCGTGTTCACTACCGTATTACCGTGAATACTTAAATCACCCCAACCCTGATCATCCGTTAGAATAACAATCACATTCGGCCTTTCAGCTGCCATAATCGAAGCCCACACAAAACAACAAACGGCTAAAAGAATATTACGCGTCATAAATCATCCTATCGTTCTAAGTGAATCTCACAAAACTAAATTTCTTAGCGAATGAAGATGCCTGGCAAAGCCTTAGTGAATCACTGCATGAAAGTGGGGGAGTATTAAATAAGAGGTTTAGATATAATATGTAAACGAAAATGTAAATTTTTCATAGACTGCGTCGAGAATTTTTTCACTCTGAATAAAACTCTGATCTTTAATCGAAAGCTATTCGTTGAATTCATTACGCCATCTAACGAATCCTCCCCAATGGGTCACGAATTTCATAGGGTTTGTACTTTTTTGCAAACAAGCATTGGTCGGCACTGGAAGACCCGTACGACTTCCACGAGCATCATCCACTCCGGGCACTCGCGTACGTCAATAGTCGTTTGGCCAATGGGGTTTATTCTCATCCGTAGGCTTCTTCTACGAAATTACATTCTGTTAGGCGTTGGGATGACTTATGCGTGCGTAGTTAAATTTTATGCATTCGGATTTGATCGTGTAACATATATAAAAGTCAGCTAATAACGTTTGAGCTGTATCTTCCGATCGGGTGCTTTCTTGGTTAAGTTGACTGTAGTTTCCTCAAAACCCTCTACTCTTATCCGGTAGGTACCATAAAATCCCGTAAACCAAGCATTACCATCCGAGATTTTCCCTTCTATTGTGGTATGCCAGTCTTCCTGAATCAGCTTTTTCAGTGAAAAGTAGTTCCGCTTTAGATCCCCAGTCTCCGTTACGACCCCTGCGTCGATTCCGCGCCCACCCAGATTGTCGATCGTAAACCAGCGCGACACTCCCGTGATATAAGGCTTCGAAAACATAAGAGTATAAAAATTAGTTTCCCACGCAGCGATCTCTTCATCGCTAATGCGTGGCTGATTCGGATCTTTTACTTTATTCGAGCGCGAAGGCGGGTTGAATTCCGTGATAACGATGGGTTTGCCGAGCTTGGCCATCTGCTCCATCCCACGGTCAATTTCATCCATCATAAAAGTTCGCGGACCGAATTTCTCGGTTCCCTTCTGGAAAGGCATTCCACCCTGCGCATAATAATGTGCCTGATAACCAATGTAGTCATAAGGGGCGCCCAATCGGATCAGCTCTTTATGATATTCATAAATTTCCTGAAAGACGGGATTTGACACATTCCATAGGTTGGTTTCCAAAACCACTAGTTTGGCATTCGGGAAATATTTTCTAGCTAGCTTCAATGCACGGGCCCCGTTTTCAGGTTTTGCCATATCAGGAAAGGCAGTGGTCTTGAGGTATCGGGCATGCGGGTTTTGATCCCAGTACTGATAATTAATAAACTCATTGATGACGTCCACCTCGCGGAGACGTGAGCCATAGCGCTCGGCAGCCTGCTTCAAACGAGCTTCAATAACCCGCCATAATTCATTTTCAGTCTCGTACTCATGGATCCATTGGGGAACCGAAAAAAGTAAGGAATGGTAGCGGGTGCGTTTGCCGAGTTCGTCGGCAATGGCATATCCGACGTCGGGAGATTCCCAGTTGAGTCTGCCTTCAAGCTTCGTTTGATTTTTACTCCAGTAGTCACAGATGGTAACCGTATTAAACACGTCATCAATCGCATCCAGTGCCATTGATTTGGCAGGGTTATCGTCGGAAATTCTATGAAATCCAAACAAGTTTGTACCAAAATCAAACTCATGGGCGAGCAGTTTAACTTCCAAATGCGCTTGAATGGGTCGGTCCTGCGAATCCATCAACCGAAGAGATAGCGGTCCTCTTCGGTGCTTCTCAATCGACTGCTTTGCTCTTTTCATAAGGCGGAGTGTCTCTTTGTCCGTCCCGTCAAAAAAATTGTCCTCCGCAAAACAATTGGCGAGCAGAGACAGGACAATACTGATAACAAGTAATATATTCTTCATCATTTAATCAGCTCGCCCTCTCCCCTGCGCAAAGCCGAAATGAACGGCTGCCGATTCTTCAGCTCTGCCGCACCAGTTGCCTGCGCCAGAAAGCCACCCCGTTTCACAGCGTAATCGACTGACCTGCTGAACAGCGCACCATTTTTCCTGATAAATCATCCACCGAGCCTTTTCGCCCGCACGCAACGTAGCATAGCCATTATCCGGCTGGATAAAAAATTTATTTTACACCGAACGGTTGCTGTAGAAAGCAAAAATTCCATAATGCGTATATACTTGTTGATCAAAAATTTCGTCCATGTACACAACAGGCGTCAAACATTTCAAGGTGTTCGTCCTTCTGGCAGGATTCTATAAAATGCGTTTACCCCCGATGGATCTGCATCAATTGACCGATTGGTTCCAGAAGAGATTCCGCTTTCGATGGGCCCAATAAAAAGAGGCGGGGAAAGACTGTTCGATTTCCAGACACTGTAGAATCCCGTACCGTTGAGGTCAGCCGCTAGACGACCGCCTGAAAACCGAAGATTCGAAATTTCCACCGCTGCTGGATTCGCTCCTGCAGAATCCTCGACCAGATCAACAGTGACAGACCAAACAGGATATTTTGCCTCAGCAAGAGCACCCGCCTGAATTGTAAGGACATTGCTATGGTTGTTAAGGGTAATGATTTCCGAAGCCGGGCCTTCTGCACCGCCATTTAGAATCAAAGGCTCGCTGGCATCTGCCCAGCCCAATGCCAGCTTGGTGAAGACAAGATCGTATCCTGCCGGCAGGCCATTGATGTTTTCCAGCAAAAAGGTGATTGATTCCTGAAAGCCGGAGTTGGCAAAATCATTATCGATTACCGTACCGCCAGCACCACCATAAACACCCAGCCCGGTACCCTGCGCTTTCAAATGGCTCCGGTTGCAGGAGACTGCCATGTCAAATGTCAACCCGGGAGCACTTATCGAAAAGAGACCGGTTATATGGGTCGAAGACTCACTAGTGCCGTCCATAAGCGCGGAGAGAGCTGCTGGTGTCTTGTTGCCGCTTGATCCCGGAATCTCGTTCTGAGGAGCGCCATCGACCAGATTGTCATTACCAAAGAAAATGGTAAGGCCATCCCCTCTTGTCCCTACTGCTCCACCGCTCTTATCGAAGATGAGAGTGGAAAGGGCATCCGGGAAATAGGCTGTTGAATCCACCACATTGGTCGTTTCAACATGTGGTACTGTTGAAAGGTCAAAGAGTTGCCTTTCAACCAACTTCCCTGAAGTTGTGCGAAACTCGGTATAGCGCCATTGATTCGACCGTACACTATAGGCCATACCCGGAGAGCGCTTGTATTGAGTCAGGGCCGTTTGACGAACCGATGAATCCGCATCCTGCAGGATGGGCATTAGGCTACGACCCTGAGCTGTGTCCGGTATCGGCAGACCCGCCGCCTCGAGCACAGTCGGCATGACATCGACAAGTTCGACCATCGAGTAGCTGTGCGCGTCGCGATCTGCAGTCATTGATGCAGGCAAGCGGATAATCAATGGGACGCGGCTGTCGATCTCAAGCGTAGTGGCCTTGGCCCATTCGCTAAAGTCATCTAGCTTGAAGCCGTGGTCACCCCAAATGATTATAATTGTTTCTTCGTACAGCCCCCGCTCCTTGAGATCGTCAATAATCTTTGCGATCTGCGCATCGACATAGCTAGTACAAGCTAAGTAGCCGTGAACCAACTGGCGTGTCAGTGCTTCCGAAGTCGGCTGCACAATAGGCGCATAACTGACCGGTTGAGTGTACGTTTCTAGTTCTTTATAGGGACGACTTAAGGTGTATTCCGAAAGCCCGTGTGGCAGATTATCCGGTCCACTTAGCGGCAGGGCCAGCGGATTATATAAATCCCAGTACGACTTTGGTGCATTAAACGGGAGATGCGGTTTGGCAAAGCCTACGGCCAGAAAAAAAGGGGTCTGGGTTTCATGTGTTTGCAGAAAGTCCAATGCTAGATCAGCGGTCTTACCATCGGTATACACATTGTCAGCCACGTCCGCTGCCTCAATCACCGCCCTGTTCTCGCTATTTTGAGAGTCGTTATACCCCCTCCATGTTGTTTCCTCTTCATCCCAAGAAATACCTACATCCAAACCTAGGCGGGAATCATAGATTTTTCCATAGGATACCGCCGTATAGCCATGAGCTCGAAACTGCTGGGGGAGCGATACAATACTGGATCCGTCGGAAATATAACTACGCCAGTCACCTCCATAGGAATTCCCCATTGCGTAGACGCCTGTTCGATCCGGGTAGGTGCTTGTCATAATGCTTAAGCGTGAAGGACCACAAAGGGGGATCTGGCAGTAGGCACGCTCAAACACCATGCCCTGTGAGGCGATTGAATCAATAGCAGGACTCTGTATCGGTAGGCGGGCACTGGGACCGCCCATCTGCTCAGCAGCCGTCTCCTCATAGCAGTTCAGATCAGGTCGCAGGTCATCAATAGCAATGAAGAGCACATTGGGCGAGTCGCCACGACAGATCGCCGTGCAAAATAAAAGCAAAATGATGCATACTCTATGCATCATTAAACGACATCTTTTGTTAAATAAATCCATATTGAAAGCTCAGAATCTAAACTCTAATCATTCCAGAACCATCCGTAATCGTATAAATGCATTGGTCGCTTCATCCATTTCGTTCGGGTAGCGAATAGTTATTGTCTGGGTGCCGTCTGCATTATAGATCTTTGATTGCATGTATGTGTCCACCGGTGCGTTACTGTCCCAGAGGTAATTCCAGGTGGTTGATAGGTTGTCATTACCCTCTACGACATAGCGCAGATCGGGAGCATCGAGGCGTCGCCGGAAGCTGAGTGCGAGGTACTCGCTTAAGGCAGCCTGCTCAAAAACAAGGTTCGGCAAATAATTGTGTATATCTCCACCTGCCGGCACCTTGACCGCATATTCAATCAGGTTTTCCAGCCCGTTCCCGTCCGCATCCGCTCCGGGTTGTGCTTCCGCCCCCGCATGGCCGGCGGTTGAGATCCAGTCAGAAAATTGGTATCCGTTTAGAGGCGGCAACAATCCCAGCGTTTGATATTCAGCCGCTTCGTTTTGATAGCTATCAACGCGGTTGTTCGGCAGATCCGCGTCCGACACGTTGTAGAGTTCGATACCCGACTGCACCTGTGGGGCTTCACTCGTCGGCAGATAGGCAGAGAGCTGGGCCTTTTGCGCACTGTAATTTGAATTGCCGGCGAGGTTCGTCCATTCGTTGGGGTCAGCCTTATTATTATAGAGTTCTTCCGAGCCATCGTGGTAGCGGGTATAGCGCCAATCCGATGAGCGCAGGGTATAATTACCCCGTCCCCAGGTAGTCATCGCCGGGGTGGTTTTGGGCAGCGTCGGGTCGTCCAGCCAGGGAAGAAGACTGATGCCGTCGAGATAGTCCGGTGGCGTCAAGCCAGACAATTCTGCCAAGGTTCTATAGAGATCGACCAAACTGACCGGCGCAGAGATCGAGTGCCCGTTGGCATCCCTGCCGCGCGGATCATAGATGATGAAAGGCGAGCGCGTGGCCTCCTCCCAGAGGGAGAATTTACTAAAGCTTTGCTTCTCGCCGAGGTGGAAGCCATGGTCGCTCCAGAGAACGACAATGGTGTTGCTGGCATACGGACTGGTAGACAAGGCATCGAGCACGACTCCGACATTGTCATCGGTAAAGGAGATAGATGCCAGATAACCGCGCCGTATCTTCTCCCAGGCGTTATCGCTTTTTACCGGGATATCGACGTAAAGCTGAGCATTCGCTTGACCGACGAGTGGTACATCGGTCAGGTCACCGGCTAAGATCGGGGGCGCTTCAATCGGGAAATCAAAGCGGTCATAGTTGTCAACCGGGGTAACAAAAGGCGTATGCGGAAGAATAAAGCCAACCGCTAAAAAGAAGGGTTTGCTATGGGTCTGTTGAAGAATGTCTACCGCCGCGTTAGCAGTTTTTCGATCCCGGAAATCGCCTGCCGGATTGTTTGCCGGTCTAGCGCGAAGACGCTTATTTCCCGGATCATAATACTTCGGATCATCCACAAGATTGAGCGAATTATCACCGTAGGAAAAATAAACATCCCATTGTTCTGCCGGTTTGTAATCCTTGTCCGGATTATGCCAAACCTTGGAGTAACCCGCCGTATAGTACCCATTGTTTCGAAAGAATTGCGGCATCGGAAGGAAAGCATTGAGCGCTGCGGTATCCGTGGCATCTAGGTCGATTAGACGGTAAAAGGGATACAACCCCGTTGTGGTGGGTTCCGCGCCAAACATGATGGAATTCCTGCTGGGTGAACAACCGGGAGCGGAGCAATGCGCATTGATAAAGTTGGCACCTAGCACAGCAAGAGAATCCATATTCGGCGTTTTGGTCTGCGGATGCCCGTCAAGAAAACCGACCCAGTCGTTCATGTCGTCAATGCAGAGCATGAGGATATTCGGCAGGTTAGCCGGCGGTGGCGGTGGCGGTGGCGGTGTAGAGAGCAAGATGCTATGATATGTCAGGCCAGAGATAAAGGAACCAATTGGGTCTGCGGTATTGAGAACTGCTGTCAATTCGCTGCTATGGAAAGCTGGTGAACTGTCGAAAGAGCCAATGGGAATGATATGGAGTGGCGCTGTCTTGCCCGGATCAACCGTCAGGTTGTAAAGGGTGACGGTGCCGTTCCTCCAATCCGCTTCGGTTTCCCCTTTCGTGATCGACAACTCGAGATAAAGGAGGTCGGAGGAAGAACCCGCTTGATTGCTGGCTCCGAGGCTTGATGCGTCCAACCAAATCCCGGATTGGTTTGTCATCGCACCGGAATCTTCGTAAAAATTTACCCGGTACTTTCCTGTACTTGATCGCTTAATCATAGCACTTACTTTTGAATCGTCCGTACCGGTGAGATCTATCCGCATAAGTGTTTTTGTGTTGGATGGCGCCATGGCCGATTCAGTGAAGCTGAATGCTGCGCCGAAGCTAAACTGGGTTCCGTTTCCTCCACTAAGCCCAAGCGTGTAGCTCGCCTTTTTCCAACTGGAGCTATTGGTAGTTAGCGTCCCGGTGCCGGAAGAATTCACGGAAAACACACCGGAAGGGGCGGTCCAGCCGAGTTGGCCATTTAACTCGCCCGACACGTATCCCGCCTCATCGCTGAAGTCGATGTTAGTTGACTCTTCAAGAGGATCCGTCTGCGACAGCCCGAACTCGGCGAAGGTGTGCGGTAGGCTTGCAATATAACCGCTCAATTCCCCTTGCAGAAGAGTCAGACTTGCGTTGTTCAACGGGTCCGAAAATACGTTGGTCTGCTCGTAGGGATCTGCATTGAGGTCGTACAACTGGTCGGCATCCCAGTAGGACGGATACATCTTCTCAGTTTCATAGTTGTGATGATCGACACCAGACCAGAACACTGGGTTAGGCAAATTCGGAGGATTGTCTGCCATCAATTGTGCTACATCCGGCGAGACGCGGTTAGCAATATATTTCCAGTTTCGGGTCACAATGCCACGGCTGTTCTCAGCCTCGATCAGGAGGCTTTCCCGCCAATCGACAGGCTCCGCTTGCCCCAGTAACTGGGTCCTAAAGCTACGACCGTCAACAGCCATATCGGCGGGCGGCGTGCCTCCAGCGATTTCAATAAGCGTACTGGCGATATCGACACTTCCAATCAAGCTGTCAGAGGTAGATTCTTGAATCACCTGTCCCGGCCAGGATGCGATCATTGGAACTTTGGCACCGCCATCGTAACAACTGTTCTTTCCACGGCTGGCGTGATCGCTGGTGTAAATCACCAAGGTGTCGTTGCGCAGTCCGAGTGCCTCCAGTTTATCCATGACCGCACCAACGTAATCATCCATTCGGGTAGCCATGGCATAATCCCGGTTGACCCCGGCGGCATCCGTCCGCGCAAAGACATCGTCCACGGTCGGAAGGACGCCAATCGGCAGGTCCTCATGGGGAATGATCCCGTTCGAACTCACCCGAATGTCGTAAGTCGAGATATCATTGTAAGAAAAACTATATTGACCATGCGGAACCGGCAGGGAGCAGTAGAGGAAGAAGGGCTCGCCGGCGGCGTGGCTCTGTTCGATGAATTCTAATGCGCCCTCACACTGCCATTCCAAGTTTACAATGGAATTACCCCACTCCATGCGGTCAGCGACGTCCCAACCGAAACCATTGAGCAGATAAGCCAAATGAGCACTGTAATGCTCCTGTAATGAATCATTGACGGAAAGTGTGTGCTCATAAGTGGCGTTAGCCTTGTGATCATCCGAAACTCTATTGGGCAATCCTATACCCGAAGGCATGTTGTGCCATTTTCCGATGATTCCCGTACGGTAACCGAGAGCCTGAAGCTCTTTTGCCAGATTACTTTCCTCGCGCAGGATAGCCGGTCGCCATCCCAAGGTTGCTTGCGTTCCCGCCGGAAAATGATCCTGCAGCTCGATTCCACGCGTCGCTAGGCGGCCGGTCAGAAGGTTGTAACGGCTTGGGGTACAAACCGTTGAATTAACATAGAAGCGGGTGAATAACTTTCCCTCGGATGCCAGAGAATCGATATGCGGCGTCAGTACGTTGGGATCATGGGATTTATTGAAATAGCCCCGATCGTCGGCTCCGCTATGAGTCGGCCAGATGTTCGTATTGTCGGCCGTGACTCTGATTTCATCCGCGTCCAGATCGTCGGCAAAAATAAACACGATGTTCGGTTTGTTATAACCCTGTACTGCAGCAAACAGAACAAACATCAGAATCAATTTTTTCATAGAATCTTAAATTCTTCCGGTAAATATGAATACGTTTCGCTTCTATTGTTAGTATACTCACTTCGCTCGAATCGACTTCAAAACTCTCCAAAGGTGTGCGGCATGTTCTGGATATACTTACTTAGTTTTGACTGCATCGCCCGCAGGCGATCCGCATATTTCGAATTACCGGCCAGATTGTTCTGCTCGTAGGGATCTTCTTTCAGGTCAAAGAGTTGATCAGCTTCCCAGAAAGATGGATACATCCGCTCGTTCTGATAGTTGTGGTGGTCCAGTCCGGTCCAAAAAACTTCTCCAGGACGCGCCGTCATAGCCGCCTCGATCTGGGGCGTCACGCGATTGGCAATATATTTCCAATCTCTGGAAACAACGCCTTTGGAATTTCCCGCTTCGATCAGCATACAGTCACGCCAGTTTTTTGCTTCTGGCTTTCCCGTAAGCTGGCGTGCAAAGCTCAAACTATCCTCCCCGACGTCAGACGCAGGTATTCCGCCGGCCAGTTCAATTAGCGTTGCGGTGATGTCGACATTACCTATCAAGCTGTCGCAACTGGAAGCCGCCTCTACCATGCCTGGCCATTCAATCATCATCGGCACCTTGGCACCACCTTCATAAACACTGTTTTTGCCGCGGCTTCCATGGTCGCTAGTGAAAATAACGATCGTCTTTTCTCTTAACCTAAGTTCGTCCAATTTATTAAGCACAGCACCGACATAATCGTCCATGCGCGTTGCCATAGCATTCTTTTTTGAAACGCCGGCTTTTTTGCAGCGCTGCAAAACGTTGTCCATCGACGGCAGTAGATCCATCGGCTCCAGCAACAGGCCTTTAGAGGTCACACGCTTATCGTACGTTTCAATCTGATTATAATCGAAGCTGTACTGCCCATGCGGAACCGGCAAAGCACAGTAGAGGAAAAAAGGTTGATCGCGGCTCTCCTCAATAAAATTAAGCGCGCCTTCGCACTGCCAATCGAGATTGACGATAGAGTTGCCCCACTCCATGCGATCAACCACATCCCAACCAAAACCCTCACTCAAATAATTAAAGCCCGCTGTATACTGCTTTTTGAGCTTCTCCTCAAACATCACTACCGCATCATACGATGCATTCGCTTCTTTTTCTTCCTTTTTCATCTTCGGCAAACCTATCGATTTTTCTTCCGGCAGATTGTGCCACTTGCCGATAATGCCAGTTCGGTAGCCGAGTCGCTGCAGCTCTTTAGGCAGGCTGTTTTCTTCGCGCAATATATCCGGACGCCATTCAAGTGTGCAATGTGTTCCGGCCGGATAATCTTTTAGCAGGTCCGCGCCGCGCGTAGCATAACGCCCGGTTAGCAGGCAGTAGCGGCTAGATGTACAAACCGTGCCGTTGACGTAAAAACGGGTGAATAAAATGCCGCCTTCAGCGAGCGAGTCGATGTGAGGAGTCAGCACCTTCGAATCGATCCTTTTACTCCAAAACCGTTTTTTTTTGGCCCCACTATGAGTCGCCCATATATCGACCATATCTGCAGTGTAGTTAATCTCATCTGCATCCAGATCGTCAGCATAAAGGAGAACGATGTTAGGCCGTGCTGAAGTGATTAAACAGGTAATCAGCCAAAAAAATGAAATTAAAAAATATTTCATCGGCACAGGAATAAAAATAAAAGGGCTTTAACGGTGATTAACAATAGCTGGATGGTTTAAAGGTGTAACGATTCGGATAATTTGGTTCATGACTGTAGAATTATCAGCCCTGTAGATAAAGCGCGCCGAGCTTTATCGAGCCCGGCGCGCCGAAATCTAACGAAGCAGATTGATCTTCGATTACTGAGCAACCCGAAAGAAGCGTTTATCTTCTACAGCTGGTACGGTGAAAGAGACTCCACCGTTTGTATCCGTTGTCGGCAATGCTGGTGTTGCATCGAGAATCGTAAATGGCACCGCAATGCGCTCTTTGTCATTGAAGATTTCTTGAGCTAGTGAGGTTGTAGAAGTAACCGGAACGATAAAATTAGCAGGCCCAGAGATCGAATAGGACACGATATCGTTCGCTTTATTTATTGCGTAGGTGCCGCTAATAGGCGCCAGTTCGAGAGGGGTATTAGCGGGTGTCGCAAAAGTGGGAATATCACTGATCAATACGCTGCCACCAAGATCTGTAACAGACGCTGCATTGAGACCAAAAAACTTGTCCGCGGCTGTCCAATCGGACTCAGTAGTAAACACATCGTCGATGTAGGCGACCAGGTATCCGGTTGTCAGGTTTGTTAATTGAGCGGTAGCTCGCCAGCTATCATTACTAATATAATTGAAGCTTACCGCAACTTGCAGTGAGTCGGAGCTGTCATTGATTGTGTTATCATCTATACCAATTGCTGCACCGTCAAAAGTCATACCACCAAAACTGCTTTCGCCAGAATTTTCGAAGAAAAACATGCGGAAATTATCAGTTCCGCGGGATTGTTCGATGGTTACGCTGACCGCTGTCGCACTACCTGCCTCGCTTGAATTGCACAACTCGGTACGGAAGAACCGTACATTGTTGTCGACGCTACGTGTTGCATCTGGCCGCACAAAACTAAAATCTACTGCATAAGAGAGGCCATCCGTACCAGTGATAGGGTAACTGTAAATTGCATCCCCGTAGTTACTAGCACCTGAAATCAGAAGCGTACCCGAAACACTGTCTATAGTAAATCCAGAAGTATTGGATGACCATGTGTTGTTGTTGGAATCAGTTTGACCACCCAGTTCATCATCAGAGTAGCCGTCACTAGTGTTAAAGCTTAGTGAATCGGGATTCACTGGTTCTGCAGGAATAGCTGGCATAGCTGGACGATTGAACGCAATGTTTTGAATCTCCACAGAATCGCCAAGTGTACCAATATCAAAAGAATTTAGAGTCAAGTACTGGGGGCCTAAACTGAAGGATTGATCTGTTGTAATCGTCTGGCTAGCTATCTGAGCAATGATTGTGTCAGTATCATTGAGATTTATCAGGGATGCGGAGACTTCCCAGTCACTACCACTAATGTAGCGGGCGCTAAGGGTAAGGCGGAGCGTATCACTGACGTCATTAGGAATATCTGAACTCAAGCCTAAGCTCGCACCAGAAAAAAGCGCACTTCTGGGAGATTCTCCAAACAAACTAGACTTGAGTAGAAAAGAATCAGGTTGTGCAGATTTTTGTGAAAAACCAATGCGAAGTGAATTGTTAGTATCCGGTTTGCTTGATGAAGTCGTTGTTAAGCCAACACGAAAAACAGTGTCATCACTTCCTAAAATTGAAGCGTTGTTTGCAGCTGTGCGGGCGTAGACAAAGTCAACAACTAACTCGTGACCGTCGCCATACGTTCCTTCTTCTGATGCTGGATTAGTTGTAGGCAATGGCTGAGCGTAAGTTGCATCACGAAAGTTTGTATTACTAATCGTCAAAAAACCTGAATTGGACGGATTAACGACAAATGTACCACTCGTAGAATTATGCTCATACCACCCATTATAGTAAGAATCAAATTGACTACTTAAGTCTCCAGCTGAGAAATTTTCTGCCGCGGAAAACTCAATAGATTGCGGAGCTGTTGGTGATGCTGATAAAATGCTGAAGTTTTCTATTATGCGGTTGGAAGTCTGTGAATCCAACTCCGTGTTCGACGAATTGATAAACCCGATAAGTGGATCATTGAAGAACTCACTGATTGTGTCAAAATCACCAGAATTAAATGTTAAAATCGGCATATTCGGCGTAGCAGATTCCAGATTAAAAAGATAGCCAGTAGCCGTCCATTTGCTAGCGTCGTCACCGCGATTTAGTTCCAAACGTAGCGAGAGTAAGTCTGAAGTAGCGTCGTCTGCTCCGAAACCTAGTTCGCCTTCATCTATATTAGAGCTATTACCAGTAGTATTAGAATTCCCAGAATTATCAGAAAAAGTTAGTCGGTATTTGCTAGCGTTATAATTTCTACGCTGCAAATTGATTGCAATGCGACTGGCATTTGTTGCAGGCTTTTCACCAAACTCAATGCCCAAGACTATTTTGTTACTGGATAAAGTGGCTTGCGCTATTCGATTAAAACGAAAATTTGCTTCAAGGCTATATTGAGATGAAGTTACGGAAAGGTTGCTAGATTTATAGAATACCTTTTTGAAACCTGAGGCACCATCTAAAATAACGGTACCGTTTCCGGAGTTATCCACGGTGAAATTACTGTGACCGCCCCAGTCAGCGTTATTGTTTAGAGGGGAGTCGTCCGTATATCCTTCCGCAGAAGTGAATTCTATGCTCACCGCGTGCGCATAGTTGAGACCGGCAAACAAGCTGCAGGCAAGTAGTATTGGGGTTGTTTTCATAGATCTTAAGCGTAGTGGTTAGTTGAAATACGCGTACACGAAGTGCTGAAAGAAAGCATTTTAAACACTTTGGGGGGTAACTATATCGTATCTTGAAAGATAGGGTGACGGCACAACAATGTAAATTATACAGCAATAGTTACTACCGAGATAGAGTCCTGTAAAGTGTAATATTCAAAAATCCATACATATGCTGCTTACAGCTTCGACAGTAATGATCTATCCCTCCAGTAGGGTGAATAATACACAGGCCTATACTGTAAGGTTTTCATCTAGCATATCTGCCGGGTTAAATATTCCAGTAAAGTAGCCCTCACCACATCTCGGTATCGGACACAAAGATGAGGTACGACAGCACGCCCGCAAGCAGGAGAAGCAATTACATATTTCACCGCTTCAATCGGGAAAATACCAGCGCCCATGAATCAAGTCGACCTTCTCTATTCGTTTAGAGGCGGCTGCAGGCCGAGGCTATTGTACTTCTTCACCAGTCGCTGGTAAGACTCTATGGTTTTTCTCGTTTGATCCGAATCTGACACGTTGTAGAGCTCGCGACCTGACGCTACCTGCGGAGCTTCATTTTCAGGAAGCCACTTAGCCATGGAGGCCTTCAACTCGAAGTATTTTCCCAAACCAGCCAGGTTATTCCATTCATTGAAGTCGCGAACCTTGTCGTACAGTTCCTCAGAACCGTCGAAGTAGCGGGTATACCTCCAAGCGCGGGTACGCAGCGTATAATTACCTCGCCCCCATGTGGTCATGGCCGGACGCTTCACGGGGATTTCCGGATCCTCCAGCCAAGGCACAAGGCTAAAACCGTCCACATATTCGGGAGGCTGCAGGTCTGCCAACTCACTGAGTGTACGGTAAATGTTAATCAAACCGACCGGATCCCCACAGGCTTGGCCGTTGCCCCGCTTTTCTCCTTTTCTCGGATCCCATATGATAAAGGGTGAGCGGGTGGCCTCCTCCCAGAGAGAAAACTTACTAAAAGTGCGCTTCTCACCTAAGTGGTACCCGTGATCCGACCAGAGCACGACGATCGTGTTTTCGGCATGCGGGCTGTTGCGCAGCGCATCAAGCACGCGGCCAACGTTGTCGTCCGTGAAGTTGACACAGGCCAAATAGCCACGGCGCACTTCTTCCCAGGCATCATCTATACGCACTGGAATCTCAACATAGATTTGCGCGTTACTGCGACCGGCAATGGGGATGTCATCCAAATCATCTGCCCGGAAGGGGGGTGGCTGAATAGGCTGGTCAAAGCGATCCCAATTCTCCTCCGGCATGATGAATGATGTATGCGGCTTAATGAATCCAACAGCCAAAAAGAAGGGGCTATCGTGTTCCCGCTTGAGAAACTGTACGGCATGCCGGGCAGCACGATAATCACCGAAATCTTCCAATGGATTGCTCGCAGGGCAAGCAACCGTGCGTTTGTTGTATGGCTCAGGATGGTATCCCTTTGCCGCAATCAGTTCCTTTTTCTTCCCTTCACCATACATGCAGTACTCATCCCATATTTCATCCTGGCGATACTTATTGTCTGGGTTGTGAAAGACCTTTGAAAGACCACATGTAAAATATCCATTTTGGCGGAATAGTAAAGGAAGAGCGGTATATGGCTGCAACACTTCTGGGTCGATATGGTTGATATTGTAAAAAGGATAAAGTCCAGAATTGTGCGGCTCTATGCCAAAGAGAATAGCATTCCGACTGGGTGAGCAACCGGGCGAAGGACAGTGGCCACTAGTAAAAGCCACTCCCCTGGCTGCCAAGCTGTCCATGTGCGGCGTAATCGTTTGCGGATGCCCTCCGAGATACCCAACCCAATCGTTCAGATCGTCGATACAGAGCATCAGTATATTGGGGCGCCCTTCTTTCTCGTCTGCCGTACCGGTAAGTGAAAGAAAAAGAGAAATTAAAATGAGTATGAAAATGCGATTGGTATAGTGCATGGTAAGTCTACCCTGTATGAAACGTATACTTGCAGTCGACGTAAGAAATAACAATGTAAAAGTTACATCTGCAGCTGTCGTGCCGTTTGTAGATAACCAAAGCACTACTGTTAATCCTACCTTTCAGACTAAAATGTCTCGAGCGAACCGCCTCCTAAATCTTCTGCTCAGCTGCATTGCTTTACTCATGGGCTTTTTCCTCCTTCTGCCTCTAGGTCTGTCCGGAGTAAGTGCCCAAACAAATGAGAAGCAAAAGAGAAATTCCGGATGGTACGGAAACATTCCTAAGGTGCCGGGTGACGAAAAGTTCAGTCGCATCTTTGTCCATGAAGCCACCCTTTACCACGAAAGCGGCGAAGAGGTCGCACTCTGGGGGGTCAATTTTCAGTCGGCCATGTCATGGGAAAAGCATCGCTTCCTTAAGACCAACTTGTTCAAGCCTTTTGATCTGAATAAGTGGAAGCGCATGGTAGACGACAGCTTTGATGAAATCCAAAAAATGGGATGTGATGTCATCCGCATCCACCTCTGCCCCGGGGACTTTGCCGATGCCGCAGGCAATCTAGTTGAGACCGACTGGCTGGAAATGCTGGACTATACCTTAGTGGAATGCCACAGACGAGGCATCTACATCAATCTCGCTCTACTCAACCACCTAAAAAGTAACGAAAAAATCGTACCCGCCACTTTTCTTGGAGAGGACGACAAAAAACACAAGTGGGAGCTTCTGGCTGTGCCGCACCTACAAAAAGTCTCGGAAAACTTCTTTCGACAATTGGTCAATCGACCCAACCCGCTGGATAACAATCGGCCCTACAAACACAATCCGGCATGGATCATTGCCGAATACATGAATGAGCCGTTCTTCCCCAAAACCTCGGAAGATGCTCAAAAATCGCCGGATGGATATGCCGCCTACCAAACATGGCTCTCGGTTAAAGGCCTATCGGACTCGCAGGAAAACTGGGAAAACTTCAAATACGAAATAATTCTCTCCAGCATCACCCGCTTTAATGAACTACTACTCGAAGAGCAGGTACCTGCGGTCCCCTGCTGGAACCTGTTCTGGTCAATGGGGCCGAAGCACGAGGGCTGGAGTAGCTACGATGCAGCCGGCGACTCGGACATACCGTTAGTTTCCTTTTCCACTTACCCGGGACAATCCGACAGCCAAAATTCAAAATCAAAGTATCTGGGCGAAACCAACTACCTGCCCTACCTGAAAAAATCCTATGAGGACCCAATGTGGCAGGGATGGTTAATGCAAGACCGCTTCAAAAAACATAAAGCTCGTATCGCCTATGAATTTGAAGCCTGGCACAACCAGACCGGCTACATCTATCCAGCAATGGCAAAATACTTCCGAACAGTAGGTACGCAAGTCGCAACAATGTGGACGTATAACCTGAGCGGTTGCGGCACAACTTACGGAAAAAATGCCTCGCACAATCTCAGTTTGGTGACAACACCACGCAAAGCTGCGGGCTTTCTCGTGGCAAAAGAAGTCTTTAAGCGCACACCCCGCTATACTCCCATTAAAACCACCACAGAAGAAGAAGATTTATTCGGCAAAGCAGCCTACTCATTCAGCAAAAACCTTAGTGTCTACGCAGATGAAAATTTGTTTGTTCACTCGGGAGATATCGATGCTGAGTTTATCAATATTCCTGCCACCCCAAAAGAAATCATAGGGTATGGAAGCTCTCCTTTTGTCCGCTATGGCGGTCATGGCATCTATTTCCTGAAAGCACATTTCGATGAAGGGGAATATGCATACGCCTGGAGTCTGGAAATCCTTCCGCACGCTCAGTTTGCGGAAGATACCAATTATAAGGACATCAAGGCAAAGTTGCCGGTGGTGATGGATTATTCGACGCACTACATGTTCGAACTCAGATACCCGGGTATGGGGAATGAATATCGTATCTATCGTGTAGACCGTCGTAGTTGTGAGGTCGTGAGTCAGCGAGGCAACTCACTACAGTTTGTGGCAAAGCCGGGGCATTACATCATCATTAACGAAGAAGCTGCACCAAATGGTTTATTACAAAAACTCCAAGACGCCAACATTCCATCGCTGTTCAAAGACAACATTAACTGATTGAAAATAGGACGGCCCTGCCCAATGCTTATCTAAAATCACGGATCCGAATCGGCCCCTTGTTCTAAATTGTAAATGCTCTTTTCTCTATCGGAGAGCGTCTGCTTAGTAACGGTTCTTTGTTTAGAAGGCTCTGCAGATTTACTCGCTTTCGATCCGGATGCATCCGGATCACGGTAGCTAACGCTGTAGACCTTTAAAAGACGATCATCACGCTCATCGGTTTGCACAAAAAGAAAAACCGTGTTGTCAGGATTGAGACGTAACATAGACGAATATGCCTTGATCGGTTCATCGTCGAATAATTTGTGAATCGTTAGAGGAAACTGATTTCTGCTATTTAATTCGATTGGAGTCATGTCGATCTCGCCCGAGGGCAGCCCGAATTCTTTATCCCCGGCTTTCACCATAAGTGGCTGTTCCGCTTTATTAATAACGACTAGGGTATTGGGCTGCTGTAATTGCTTGTCTTTACTAAATGCGGTAAATTCTAAAGGCTTCTTATTCTCTACATTTACGTCGATTAAAAAAAGCAGGGTATCCCCGTTCGCGCTTACCGGAATATTGAGTGTCTGCACCAAAATCCGACGCGTCTGGTCTCCCTCAAGGCGTTCGACAAAAAAGTCCATTTTAGGATTACCGGTATACTGGTAGATTTTTGAAAAAGATGCTTTTGGCACCTCTACATTTATAACCTCTCCACTAGCAGTATACTTCAGCTCATCCAGTGTTCTTTCCAAGCATAGGAGCTGGAAACGAAAACTAATTTGCTCTTCCTTCCCATAAGCCTCGCCAAGAAAAAGGGTAAAAACAACAATTAAGGAACAGAATACTTTCATACAGAGCGGCACTTATACTTTTGGTAATTCGCTCAGATTTCATCGCTGCTTAGCCAGCGAATACCCAACAATTTATAACGACGTCCAAACTGCTGGTTGATCGGACTAGTCAGTAAGTCCGGAGCTGTGTAAATTTGATCAGCTGAGCTGTCGACATATTCTGGCATGCGTTGTACAACAGCTTCACACCATGCCTCTGCTTCTGTAGTTCCAGTAGTCGGATTGAGGCGTTCTCCCTTCGTTCGGATGGTAAAGGTGTCTCCTCGAGCAGTGAGCACCGGACCAAGGGCTGACACCAGATCGGGTTGAGTCAATGATCCCAGCGCATAGGGATGATTCGACCCGTTGATATCAGAATCCACGATAGCGGCCTGCAGCGCTCCGGCCTCGCCTCGTTTATCGTTCACCAACTGGCGGTTGATAAAGTGAGCCAAACTCAAAAATGGGCCACGTGCTTTGACTTCTTGCACGATGTGAGCAGCAAGGCTTTCTGGATTATCATCGTAGGCAGTGTCCAATGCATTGAAGAGATCCGAGTCCTTCAATGAAGAAAAGCCCGACCATACAGAACCTTCTTCCATACTCGGCAAGCGCAGGAAAATATTGTCATATACACCATCTGCCTGGGGTGGACTCACCTCGCGCATGGAGGACAGTAGAGCAGCCCATGCTTTAATGCTGGTCGAGTTTACGTTGAACGCACCATCGACAGTCAACTCCGCAGCAGAACGTGTGTAGTCTGCAATATTTGCCTCGTTTCTTTCATCCGTGCTACGTACGCGCATGCGGCTGTTTGGAAGTGGCTCACCGGACAGCGCTGATGAGATCGTGTTTTTATAGTTCCGCTCCAGGGAAGACAAAAAGTAGTCGTCCCATAAGGAGGTGTTGTACAGGTAAGGGAGATCGACCAGTAGGGTAGCTGCAGCAGGGCGCGCTGCTACCTTAGTGTTATTAAATTCTCGAAAGGTATTGAAAGACAAAAACGGGTCTCTCAAGGTGCCGGATCCGATTTCGTAATCCCAATTGTTGTTCCAGTCTGCGTAGGGACGGGTTAAATCAAAATTACCCGAATGAGCAGCAATCGGAGGTAGAGAGGAACCGATCACATAGGGAGGCTCATGTCCAAAAAATCCAAGATTAGCGTGACGATATTCACCGAGAGATAAAGGCGGACGTCTTGGGACGTGAAAGTAAACTGGATTACCGGACTGGCTGCTGTACTCGCCCCAAGAACCCATTGATACCAAATTGATTTGGCTGGAGTCGGTATTCATTACGTACTGCCAATTGGCATTGCCGTGGCGTACAGGGATCGGGTACAACGCAGATGAAATACCATGTTCATGGTCACTAAGTAGACCTCTTGGATTGAGCCGCCCAAGGAAGTGATCCCCACTCAGACCCTCTTCACTGGTGTACTGTTCAAACTGATCCAGAGAACGACGCTGCAAATGAAGAGTAAAGATCGGGCTTTCTGTGTTACGTGGCCGCTCGTTGATAGCGAGATATTTTTCATCTGTGTTTTGGTTTTTATAGACTGGCTTGAGCCCGACAACGTTACCATTGACCTCCGTACCCACAGGAGCTCTTGCGACATCGACAGAGATCCAGTCACTGTCGTTCCCCATATAAGTAATAACTGTTAAATCACGGTTTTTGCGCCCTCTACCCGGCCATGTAGGCAAGATTGCCGTTTCCACCGATATACGATCATAAAGTTCAGGATGTGATGGCCAAGAAGACTTAAACCGAATTCGGTTAATTTTGTTGTTATTTTTTAAACCTTCAAAATCTTTGATCTCTTTCGTTAGTGGGTAATTAAAGGCATTCATTTCGTCGCCGGGAACCAAGTTGTGACTGACGACACCTGAGTTGGACCCGTTAACAAATGTCTTCGTTTCACCGGGCAGAAAAACCCCTACGCTGGATTGATCGATAAAAATCGCATACTCTGAAGCACCCGCCCAAGGAACTTCCTGATCAAACGTATATCCATTGTACGCAAAATTTGTATCAACAAAGCGCAGATTATTGGTCGTACGATAACGCAAAAAGTCCGTCTTTGTTCTCCGGCCGACATTACCATTCCAATCACTGGCAACAGCAATCGCACCTCCTGAAAAAACCTGATTACTCGGATCTAAACCTAAGCTAGAATAATCCAGCGAAGTTAACTGCATACTTCTCTCTGACCATATATTTTCACTCACACCTGCAATTTCAGCCTTTGCTGTGGGGTGTAGCTTTACATCCAAGACATTATGGTCACCAACAAGCGATATTTTCATATCATCAACGACTTTGATCTTCACGTCGTAAGGATTAGTTAACTCTACCATTGGGTAATAATTGAAAAACACCCGGCCTGACGGATCATACTCAACCCTGACTTCCAACATAACCTCGGTTACAACTGGCACAATTGGATATGTCGTAAAATCCTCCTCATCGGGAAAACTTGCCTTTGTATTCGGATTTAGTGTCTCACGAAAAAGTTGGCCCTTGTAGCGTGTCCAGTGATTCATTTCTTCCGGATTCTTACCGGGTGCTCGAATGTAGCGACTATCCGTACGAAAATTCATTCCTCCAATGACACCGGAATCCTCTCCTTGTCGTATGTTACGTAATTCCTTAGTCGCCTGAAAGATCATTTGCGAATCAATACTTGGCACCTTATTTTCAGGATTATCCAAAAAACGATACAGGTTGTGGTGATAGGCTAATAGGCTCCAACGAGCTGAATCGACTCTTCGCCCATCCTTTTTCCCGAAATTTCTTAAGGTGCCCCCACTCGCAATAATATCTTCATACTCTACGTTTTTCAGAACAAAAAGGTAATTCTCGTCACGGTCCTTCGTGTTGCCGCTCAGAAGCGGACTGTACAAGCCATCTGGCAAGGCCTCGAAGTTGAAGACATCGGATCGACCGGTGTAGTGTCCGGACAGAAAAACGTCGTCCTCCGAGAGGTCAAAGGCGAGAGAAAGGTCCTTCTTAAGGCCACCCTTGGTGGGACTGGTCAAAAGCCCCTGCCCGTATACCGTGAAATCGAAGGCCAAGCTCTCGTTAGCATCGATGTTATCTCCAAATAAATAAATTGAGTCTACAGAAGGTACCCGCACCCAGTCGCTGGGAAGAGTCTCATTCATGTTTAGAACCGCCTCTGGAGCGTTGCGTAGAGCCAGACTGGAACGCACTTCCTGAGCCGTATTATCTCTACCATTATAATAAGGATCACTTATGTTGATTTTTGCTTTCTGCGCCTCATCGCTGACCCACCATGCAAAGGCATTACCGGATTCGCCGATTTCTACTCTGGGGGCATAAACGGCATCTGCGGCACCGGCAGGTAAGTCTTGATTGGCCGAAAAATTTGCTAACCGCGCAAACCTTTCTTCATCTAACGGCACTGTAGGATCATAAAGAACTGAATCACTGACGAGCCAACGTGAGGCAAAAGATCTCTTCGTTTCCGCATCAAACTGATCCCACTTTGCTTGGCGGTCATAATACTGCTCGTAAATATCCCCACCGCCATTCGGATAAGCGGGCTTTGCAACATCCCAAACCGGTGCGGTTTGCCAAGCGCCCAACCAGTAAGGGTGGATAATGCCCTCTCTATTTTGGGTATCTGAAACAAATAAATCTGCTCGTGCGGTAATCACTTGGTCGGCACCGGTTGATTTCTGCAACTCCCCCATGGCGATCCGCACAGCAAGAAGCGCATTTGCACGTGCCAAGAGTGCCTCCTTCTGATGGGAACTGCTCTGCGCCTCCACTTGCAGCAGAGAAGAAAGACCCAAAACAAGCAACATAATGAAGCCTAAAAGAGCTAGCGCGATGACCAGCGCAAAGCCACCTTTACTGGAGAATCGACTCAGCATAACAATGTAAGTTTTACATTGATCTACTTAAAGTTGAATGCAAGAACAATTCAGACTGAACGCAGCAATAAGTCGTCTTTGGCGATTAAAGCGAAAAGATGAACATATCGAACCCTAGAAGGAATACGTTGCAAAAAAATCAGCCACTCGGATCGACTTTCTGCATCAATAAAATCGAATGGCATACGTATGTTTACTGTCGGGATAATCACGTGCACAGCGAGAGATGCTAATTTCATGTTTCTGTGGGGTTTGTTTCTATGTTCTCAATACAGTATTTTTCGTGCTATATGTAAAATGCTATGCCACTGTCGACAAGATTGACTGCCAGACATGCCCCCCGTCCAAAGACCGGAGATTAGCAGCAGACAATCCCTCCATTCGCAATTCCATCCGCTCTGTGGGTCCGCGGTACAACTCGGCAACAGGCTACCCATCCATCGACCAAAGCAAGAGCCAGGGGTCGCACTCAAATTTAGCATTTGGCAAAATTACCGGATAAATCCGGTCATCCAGTCTTTCGAATAAATACAGACATGGCGGGCGACTTCCCGAAGTGAATTAAACGACGCCACGTCGTTGCTCGAGATCCTCCCGCATTGAGTAGGCATCATTCTCATCAATATTGTAGAGCTTTAAGCATAGAATAGCGATGAGAGGGGCGAGAACAGAAGCACCAACAAAGAACAAACGCAGCACCGTCATTGTACCCTCGGGTTGGTCGGCTCCGAGTTGCTCATCAAAGCCACTAAAATATAGTGCTATGCCGGAAACAAGAAAGGTGAAGGAAGTCCCGAACTTCGTAATCCATGTGAAGACCGAGCTGATGATCCCTTCCCTTCTCTCCCCGTGCTTATATTCATCCCAGTCGCAAAGGTCAGCGATCATAGAGGGAATAATTACACCCAGCGAAACCCAGACTGGCCCATTCAAAACAGCATCCAATAGAAGCATGTAAGGATAGTCCGGAGTGAAGATAAACCACTTTAAAACACCGCCTGCTGTAGTGAGCAACAATACAGCAAGCATGGCCCGACGCTTGCCAAACTTCAGCGCTAGCCATCGCAGAGCGAAAATCCCGGCAAACCCGACAATTGCGAAACCTGTGCCGTTCATAGCATTAAGCAGTATCCCGCCTCCTACGTCACCGACCATTACATAGTAGATAACGATGTATAGCGCAATACTCCCGGCGATAGTTCCGCAAAAATTCAGCGCGAAGACAATGCCGACAAGCCCGAGCATTGGCCTCGAGGAGGCCGCCTGCCGCACCGCCGTGAGAAAGCCCACCTTACTGCCTTCTTTTTGAGAAAGGCTGTAGAAGCGCTCTCGGCCAAAAATAGCAGGCAGACTGCCCAATAGAAAAAAGACGAAAATACCTAAAAATAATGCGACTGAGCGCGCTCCAATGAGAGGGTTTTCAAAGATATCCCAATTCGTCGCGGGGACGTACCAGTTTACACAAAAGTTACCGATGTTAAAGAAAAGCGCCCAGTAGAACATGACCCGCGTTCGCTCGTGATAGTCAGGCGTCAACTCGCAAGTCAACGCATAACAAGGCACCGAAAAAACCGTGTAGGCAGTAAAAAAAAGTATCGTGCTAATGACCAGCCACCAGAATGTCTCCATCTCACCAAAGCTCTGGGGCACCATCCAAATCGATAAAAAAGTTAGTGCCATGGCAATTGCGCCGACAAAAACAAATGGCCGACGACGGCCGAACTTGGATTGATAGCGATCAGAAATCCTTCCCATGATCGGATCTGTGAATGCATCCCACACCCGGGGAATGGTCATTGCCAAACCAAAGAGCGCCGGATTAAGACCCAAAAATATTTGGAAGATCGGCTGCGCCATATACTGAACAATCAGTGTGCCATTATGAAAAGGAAATCCGCCTGCGCCAACCGCTAGCTTCTGCCTAAGGGGCACCCTGTCTTCCGCTCGTGTCGCATGATCTGTCTGCATAATAAAAAACGAATTACTTGATTTTAAACTGACGTCCCTGCGTGTAGCGCACATGTTCTCTATTTTGATCGGCTAGCGAAATCTCAATATCAGCATACTCCGCCAAACCGGAAAGATTAACCTGCTCATGCGGATCTTCTACGTAGTCGTAGAGTTCCACAAACTCAGGTGTTTCCAAATATCGGTTCCCTTGCCAACCCTTGTTTTGTACGGCTTTGTACCAGCTAACATAACGGTAGCGCTCCGTTCTGGTGGCGATCCCCCAATGGCCGCTGTGCCCATATATGCTGGCTGCGTAATTACGGACGCTCTTAGCCGATCCTTCCAAAATAGGTACAAGGCTCTTACCATCCAGGCCAACCGGAGTATCCAAACCTATCAGTTCGCACAGGGTCGGAAAAATATCGAGCAAGTTGACCGGTCCATCGGTCTTTTGCCCCCGCCGGCCAACATTGGAAATAATCAAAGGGGAGCGTGTTGATTGTTCATAATTCGTATGCTTTCCCCAAATAGCCTTGTCGCCCAAATGAAAACCATGGTCACCCCAGAAAACCACAATGGTATCTTGGGCTAAGCCAGTGGAAACAAGTTTGTCGATCAGCCGCCCCACCTGCGCGTCGACATAAGAGACACAGGCAAGGTATCCATGTAGCAACTCCCGTTGGATGGATTCGGGAATGACACCTTCTGCCGGAATGCCACTGTAGGTACGCGCCTCAACGTAGTCTGTTTCCGCGACCGCAGGTGCCCCCTGCGGGTATTGTTGTACCGGCTCCAGCTCCAGCTGATCCCGATCGTACAGATTCCAATACTTTTCTGGCGCGACAAAGGGCAAATGCGGCTTTTCAAAACCCACTGCCAAAAAAAATGCCTGCCTTGAATCCTTTAGCTCTTCCAATTGCTCAATACCCCAATTTGCAATGGCGCCATCCCCGTAGGCATCATCCGGCACATCATAACACTCGACTGCCGGACCACCGCCATTGTTTCGAACGTATTCGCGCAACGCCTTACCGATAAGTCCGTTACCCTTACCTTCCTTATACAGTCTTGTAGACAATGCACCCACAGTTGGATCGTGATACCGCCCTCCGTACTTTGGGCCGCCAGTTTCCGAATTAAACTGCTTTCCTCCAAAGAAACGCGTCCAAGAGATCGCATCCTGTGGGCCCTTCCAGTCGCCTTCTACATTCCGGGGATCAAATATCTTCCCCGTGCCGATGACAACATAGCCGCTGTTCTTAAAATGCTGAGGAAGCGTAAGAATGTCTGGATACTTCGAGCGGAGTTTGTAGCGCTCGCTTCCCATGCCATAAATGCCTAGAGTATCTGGATAATATCCTGTCAACAAACTGACCCGTGAGGGACCACACAAGGCCTGTTGGCAGTGGGCATTCAAGAAGGTTGTCCCTGCGCTGGCCAGCTTGTCAAAATTCGGCGTCATCGCCTGCGTGTAGCCGTAACATCCAATCGTCGGCTTCAAGTCATCAACTGCAATGAAAAGAACATTGGGCCGACCAGCTTCCAGTGGTAGAGAAACCGCCAAAGTGACTAAGATTCCTGCAAGCAAGCGCATATCACTAACAAGTTTCAAAAAACTAACTCTCTGCCCAAACAAAAATAACCGCCTTGAAAACAAACCGAACAAAGCGATGAGCTGATCAAAAGAAATCATTTAAAGGATATGTTATAAGGAAAAATGCGCACACCGCATATTCCACTTTTAGGCGAGTGCCATTAAATATGAAAATCTCTCGTAGGAGAGCTACAAACCCTTCTTACAAGCCTCAACCAGCTCCCTCATGGAGCCGGTAGCAAGGCAGATCTTGTCGTCCGTTGCTCCGTAGTAGAGGCGCAAGCTGTCAGCGCTCCAGTCACCGATTGCACCACAGGGGAAGACGACATTGTCACAATTACCACAACGCTCGTAGTCTTCCTTTGGAGCCAGAATCCAACTATTGGTCTGGCCAATAATCTTCCAAGGTTTCTCCAGATCGAGAAGGAGTGCGCCCACATAGTAGTAAGTGCCTCCCGCAGGAGTAAACACACCGTGCATAATTTCGAGCCATCCTTCCGGTGTCCAGATCGGCGGCGTCGGCCCAATCTTCTGAGTGTTCCAATAACGGTAACCAGCGGCAATCAAGGGCTGGAAGTTCCCCCAGTGGATCAAGTCCGGAGAAGAGCTAATCCATATATCTCCATTCCCACCATCACCTCCGCCAGGACGATCCAGCTTCCAATACTGGCCGTTGATCTTGGCCGGAAAGATAGAGGCACCGCGATTCTTCGGCTGCGTTATCACAGCTATGCGCTCGTAGTTTACAAAGTCGGTTGTCTTGCCCAGCATCCCAACCGGACCATCATAACCATTCACCATGACCGGAGTTACGATGTAATACTCGCCGTCAATCGGTGTTACCCGGTTGTCTATAAAGTGGTGGTATAAATCCCAGGGCATCCCTCCAGCCTGCGTGCTTATGAAATCGTCTTTACCCAGCTCAAAGTTGATCCCATCAATACTGCGGGCAATTCGAGTTTGACCCACATCTCTGCCGAATCCGCGGGTCGCCGCATGCTCAACAACAGAAACGAGAAGAATCGTCTCATCCCCATGCTGCACAGGTGCCGGATTGTAAATCTGCGCTACCCCAGGGTAATCTTCGAGGCGAAGTATTGGATTACTTTCGTAACGACGTAATATTTGCGTTGCATCTGCAGGCAGATCCGAGACGCCTGCAGGAACTGTAGCCATAGAATTATGTGACATATGTAAAACTTTCAATAGAAAGTGATAAATACCGTCAAGGAGTTTTCATCTGCGCAAGTTCGGAAAGTTAGCCATCGTATAACTTTAATCTGGATCCTAAACTATACGACCTGCTATGCCTTCAACTCGAGCACTGAATCGCGCTCAATAAACTGGTAGGGTACCATTGCAGGTTTCTTCTTAACGCTGGATGCAGCAGTTACAATCTCGATGGCGGTCTCCACTAGTTTTCGGTGATCTTGCTTTAAAGATGTGTGAGGCGGCAGTAAATATTCAGTAAGCGATACAGACTCGTGTGAAAGTATAGAAACCTCGTCCGGCACACGGATTCCCAGTAGATCTAAACAGCTCATCAACTGTACACCCGTTGCTTCACTGGTAGCAAGCATAGCAGTCGGTCGATGATTGCCACTAGTCGGTCTCTCCTTACGAAATGCTCTGGCAAGTGTGACCGTTAAGTCATTTGAGCTACCGTCGAATGTAAGTTCCATACCGGAAATACCTTTGCCTAAACTACTTCCAAGGTAATCACGAAATGCGCGTCGACGATTTACATCCCCATAGGTTTCGAAATCACGTGTAATCAATCCGATTTTACGATGCCCTTTCTCGATCAAATAACCTAGCGACAAACGCATCCCTTGCTCCTCATCCGAACAGACCGCCGGCGCTGAAGTGATCGAATTAATAGCGCATAAGTTGGCAAATTGTATCTTCTCAAAAGCTTCGATTGACTTGCGATTCCAGAGGAGTCCAAGCGCGCCCAGAACGTATCGACCACGCACCATATGCAGCTCATTTGGAGTCAGGATATCCAACCTGTAGAAACGCTCTGCGCAGGCATGAATCAACTCACGGAAAATAGCAGCGCTATAAGGTGACATCGCTTCCTCTTCAATATCCTCCACAACCAAGACAAGTGTATCCCGCCGGTTCGCTTGCCGGGGAGTGAATCCGCGCAATTCGGCGATTTCCAAAATTTTTTTCTCCAATTCTGGCCTGACCATGCCTTTGCGGTTAAACACCCGTGACACTGTCGCTATAGAGACATTTGCCTCCTTTGCGATCGTTTCTACTGTCGGCCCTGACTTACTAGCACCTCTTCCCATGAATTGTAAAAATGCAGAAATAATTCATCATGAAAAGTAAATTACCGCTCTCAATGTAAATTTCGTAGTATCTTACAGAAATTCGTGAAAACTAGCAAACCGATTGAAATTCATTCTATGAGAAACAGGGAATGTCCCGAAGGAACGCAGTAAAGAACGTCATGTTAAATTGAAATTGTCTTCCCTTACTTGAATGTTGACGACACAGAATGTATTTTTTACATAAAA
>CENU01176387.1_pt1 | contig 33001 bp, 30 predicted proteins | sample 361331 | NCBI WGS metagenome assembly CENU01 (sample SAMEA2619766, study PRJEB7988) | marine metagenome | isolation source: saline water (ENVO:00002010), including | reverse complement strand
ATATCTGCCAACGCGATATCTGGGCGCTCCGCCTCCGTCTCACTTAGACGCTCCCAATCAATCCAGCCACCTCCGTAGAGCGGGTCGTCACCAAGCGCTCCGGCTTCATTCAAGCTTTGCTCTAATTGAGCAACGGCTTGATCCGGTGAAAGTAGATCACCTTTAGACAAAAGAGCCGCCAATGTACCGGAGACGAAAGGAGCCGCAGCAGAAGTGCCGGTAAATTGCCCGGATTTACCCTCTTCGGTAGCCGCAAAAATGCCGACCCCTGGCGCGGCAAAATCAATCTCTGCCGATTGATTCGGGAAACCGGCCTGCTGATGGCGCGCATCGACCGCGGTTACCGATAGCACTTCTGCATAGGCAGCAGGATACGACAATTGCGTGTATCTGTCATTCCCCGCAGCCGCGACCATCAACACCCCTTGATTATGAGCATACTGAACGGCATGCCGTAGGAGAGCGCTATCCTCATACAGGCCCAAACTCATATTGAGGATTTTTGCACCCCGTTCGACTGCATGGATGATCCCTTCTGCTACATGAAAGCTGTGCCCCTCGCCTTCCTCTCCAAGAACGCGCACAATGAATAAGCTGGATGCCGGAGCCACCCCGTTACTACCGCTGATGATCGATGCCACTGATGTCCCATGCTTTGCTCCCGGATCATCTGCCTGCCCGCCGGTGAGAACAAGTTCTTCAACCGCGACATCCTCAAAGTCCGTATGCGGAAATAATCCGGAGTCTAAAACAGCAACAAGCACACCCGAACCGTCGCCCTCCAGGCTCTTCGTAATCTGGGCAGCCGTCTGGTTGTAGGAAGCCGGAGCAAACAAGCCCTCAGGGAGAGCCTCTATCGGTGGAGCCGGTTGAGAAACCCGGTAATTAAAGCCAAAATCAATCGACTCGAAGGGGATTTTTAACTGAGACAATACCGAAGTCTTGAGCCGCAGGATGCGAAGTGTGTCAATCTGCCCGAGTGGCTGTAAACCGGCCTGTTCCATTGCCCATAGATATTTACGATAAGAAGACTCGTCATTAAAGGTGAACAGAATCTCGCCCTGTACCGCACCATCCGGATAGCGAATCGGTCGGTCTCCCCAATCCGCCATTGGAGTCGTCCGGGGGATTTCAGCTTTACCCGATTTCTCCGGGCTTTTCTCAAAGTTCGGTATTTTCAGGGCAATCTCGGGAGATTTCGATCCGCTGCCCCACCGCCAGCCGAGGTACAGACCGAGGAAGACAATCAGCAAAAGAACGGCGAAGCGGGTAAACTGTTTTGGATCCATGCTCAGTATGCTTTTTACAAGACGATCAGTGCGTTAAAGATAATGAATGTAGAAAATCAGAATCAGATCAATCTGGGATCGAGCACCCAGCGCAGTGCACAAATACCGGATTGTCCATGATCCGGCTGGGGCAACCATTCTAAACAAACTAAACTACAGGTCTTTAAGTATATTCTAGACCGATAACGCTCACCGGAAATAAGCAAAGAGGACAAAATCTCCAAGTTTGGATTATGCCCAACCAGCAGAACATCCTCTTCCAGTGCGCTCAACAAATCTACTAGCGGTAGAGGATCTCGATCCGGCTCTAGCGATGCTTCCTCCTTTTGTAGCACAGATGCATGGGCCATCCCCAGCGCTTGAAGAAAGACCGATGCCGTCTCCTCTGCCCGCAAGAGAGGGCTTACCCAAGTATGCTCGGGCCGGAAATCATCCTTCCCGCGCAGTAAAGCGCCCAACTTTTCCACATCCCTACAGCCTTTTTCCGTCAGTTTGCGCTCAGCATCCGGAAAACCCGGCTCTGCCTGCGCATGTCGAAGTAAATACACCTTCATTATCTCCTAGAGTGAATACCTATCGACCCAGCGGCAAGCTTCACTCGCGCCTCTGCACCCCAAATACAAAAAAAGACGCCGCTCTGCAAAGCGACGTCTTACAAACTACAAACTACAACTGATACATGGGATAAGACGCAGGGGTGGTCCATACGTTCAAAAAGAATTCAAAAATTCTAAGATTTTTTAAATATACCGCAAGGACGCCACCAAATCACCTGCTAAAAAGCCCGCACAACTAGAGTTTGGTATATTTCTCACTGCGCCCCTTCGCTTTTTCCACCGGGTACTTTTCTGCATTTTGCTTCATCTTTGCCTCAATGATGCCGGCAATATCCATACCCGTAATATTGGCAAATTCGATGGCAAAAATCAGAATATCGGCCAGCTCTTGCTCGACCTCGGAACGCACTTTTTCTGTATCCATATCCGCATGGGACTGCTCCGGGGATTGCCAGAGAAAATGCTCCATTAATTCGGCAGCCTCCGCGGCAATCGCCATGGAAAGATTTTTAGGAGAGTGAAATTGCTCCCAATCACGCGCTCGCGCAAAGGCCAGTACTCGGTCCTTGATTTGCTGCAGATGAGTCGACTGATCGTCCATAATCATTAAACAGACGCAGCCATCGCCACAGGGCAACCCCAATCCTTTGAAGCTTGCCTCAAGTCTGGATGCCCACTCTATATGAGGGAGCCTTCTTACATGCATAAATCTGCGTCAACTAACTCGCCGCAAACGAATACACAGGCACTCCAATTAATAGGCGCGATCACCCTTCTGCGACTGCTCTGGCATGGCCTTAGTCCGGTCGGTATGGCTGGCGATGAGACCTACTATTGGCTCTGGGGCCAATATCCTGACTGGGGCTACTTCAGTAAACCCCCTCTCATCGGGTGGCTCTACGGCGCACTCGGTTCTATTTTCGGCAACTTCACCTGGATCTTTAAGGCCACCGCTACCCTTCTCGGAGCCGGCAGTCTCTGGTTTTTCTACCGCTTCCTACTCTTGCTCAGCCAAGACGGTTTACTCAGCCTGGCCGGACTCACCGCACTGGCGCTCATGCCGGCAAACCTCCTACTCGGTTCGATGCTGACAATCGATGCACCGCTGATGTTTTTTTGGATCTGCGGGCTGTATTGCACTACCTCCATTCTGCTTTCTAAGGAATGCCGTACCGCCACCTATGCCGCTCTCTGGCTGGCTCTCTGCCTCGGGCACTTGTCCAAGCAAATGATGCTCCTGCAGATCGGGTTGATACTTCTGCTTTGCCTCCTGCACCGGCGTGATCTGCTTCTACGGCCGGCGCTCTGGCTAACTCTTGCCGGATCCTTGATCGCGCTTCTCCCACCTCTTTTCTGGAACGCCCAAAACGACTGGATCACGGTGGCTCATACCGCCCACCACTTCGAAGCCGGTAAATCCGGCATGGCCGAAGCACTCAGCCGTTTCGGAGAATTATGGGGCGCCTTAGCCGGTCTAATTTCCCCGCTCCTCTTACTTCTCCTCTTTCCCGCACTTATTTGGAGCTGGCAACATCGCCGAGAACCGGCCGTCAACATCTGCCTATTTTACGGTGCGGCCGGGCTAGCCGTCATGTCTGCAATGGCCTTTCGCCAAAGAATCAATCCCAATTGGCCAGCTGTCTTTCTCTACGGCAGTCTCGCTCTGATTGTTCTTTGGTCCGCCCAAAATGCCGCTCGTACCCGCTGGTTTCAGCGTGGGGTTCGCGTTGCTGCGGTGATCAGCCTCGGGCTCATGATCCTCCTCCCATTACTCGGACCCCTGGCCGGGCAATTTGCCAAAATCGGCATCCAACCACAGCGCAGGGGTTGGCTCGGCTATCCTGAAATGGTCGCTCAGTGTAGTGAAATGGCTCCCACGGCCAAGCAACTGCTCTTTGTCGGTCACCGTTTTACCGCCTCACAATTTGCTTACCATGGCTCTGAACCGAAAAGCGTTTACCTCTGGAACAATAGCGGCAAAACACGCAGCCAGTTCGACTTTTTCCCCACGCCGGAAGCAGATCTGCCAACGCTCTTGGTCGTTGAGCAAAAAAAAGCCACCAGCGAAGCCTCGCCGCCGGAAGATTTAGCGAGTCGTCTGGACAACCTGAAACGACTGGGTGACCTTCCCATGCACCCGGTTCGGGACTACCCGCGTTTTCACATTTATCTGGCCGATTCCCTCCAGCCAGATTCAGCGAACACTACCGTAAATGAGTGATTACAGCATCATAATACCCTTTTACAACGAGTCCGAAAGCGTCGTCTCGGTACTGCGCGAAGTCGTCTCGACAAATCCCAAAGCTGAAGTCATCGCAGTCGACGACGGGAGCCGAGATCAGACCTTCGCTCTGATCCAAACCGTCGAGGGAGTACGTGCCTATACCTTTGCCCAAAACCGGGGACAATCCGCCGCGATGTATGCCGGCATGCGCATGGCCACTAGAGATGTCTGTGTCATGATGGACGGAGACGGCCAAAATGACCCCGCGGATATTCCTCGATTACGAGCCGAACTAAAAGGCAGCATCGGCATGGTCTGCGGCTATCGCGCTAATCGAAAAGACAAGGCCAGCCGAAGATGGGCTTCCCGGATAGCCAATAAAATCAGGGTGGCGATTATTGATGACGGGCTACGCGATACCGGCTGCTCGCTCAAATGCTTTCACCGCAGTGCTGTCGATTATCTAGTCCCTTTTAATGGAATGCACCGCTACATGGCAGCCCTCATGAAACAGGCCGGCGTGCACATAGTCGAAATCCCCGTGAACCACCGGGAGCGACACGCCGGCACTTCAAAATATACAAATTGGGAGCGCGCCCTTCGGGGAATTTACGATCTATTTGGTGTTTCCTGGTTGCTCCGTCGAAAAGTAGCCTTCGATGTGGTCACTGATAAATCAAAAGAGTCCTCATGATCTTCGATAACATTCACCTTACCCTGTCCGTACTGGCCTTTATGCACGATGTCTGGATCGACACGGAATGCTTCGGCCTCAAACTTGTGGTCACTCCGTGGAAATTTGTCGGCTATACCGGAGTCCTTCTTTTCGGTGGCCGATGGATCGTTCAGATCCTCGCCTCCCGTCGGGAAAAAAAAGTGATCATGCCCCGTCTTTTCTGGATCATGTCGCTCATCGGTTCGCTCTGCCTAATCAGTTATTTTACGCTGGGCAAAAACGATTCGGTCGGGATCCTCTCGAATCTCTTTCCCACCTTTGTCGCCGCCTATAATCTGATGCTCGATCTACGCAATGCGAGAGAGCAAGCAGGCACCTAGTGGACCCATGCGCAACTGGCTAGAACATCGTCCCTTGCTGATCCTTAGCCTCTGCGCTCTGCTTTATCTGCTGCCGGGGACGACGCAGATGCCACTGGTCGATCGCGATGAACCACGATTTGCTCGTGCCACTGTGGAAATGCTTGAAGGTGGCGACTGGATCGTACCCTATTTTAATGGCGATTACCGCTTCGATAAACCACCGCTTACCTATTGGTGGATGAGCCTACACTATCGTCTCCTTGGTATTAATGAGTTTGCCGCACGGCTCCATTCCGCCATCGCCTGCTGGCTCACGGCCCTGCTCTGCTTTAGCATCGCCCGCCGAATTGGTATGAACAAGGAGTGGGCAGCGATCGCTGGCTTGATTTGGCTGGGCAGCCTGCAAGTGCTCATCCACGGGCGCATTGCCGTAGCGGATATGCCCCTCATCCTCGGCATCACCCTGAGCATGCGTGGAGTCATCGAGTACCTCATGCGCGACCCAACACCAAACTTTTTCGGTCGATGGTTCTGGGTTCTCATCGCCGGTCAATGCATCGCCTTCTACGCGAAAGGGCCACTCGCCTTCCTCATCCCAACGATCGCCCTACTCTTCTACTTTCTCTTTCGTCAGCGAAAAGATCCAACTCCGATTCCTTGGAAGCGCATCGGTATAGAATTCATCTTGGGAATTACGATTGTCACGACCATTGTTGCTGCATGGGGCATCCCGGCACTGCTCCGAACCGAGGGTGCCTACTTTGATATTGGAATCGGAGAACATGTCGTGGAGCGCGGAATCAGTTCCTTCAATGACCGCTTCTACATCCCTGGCGTCTATTACTTTTTTATCGTACTTTTATTTTTCAGTCCCTGGGTATCCGCTCTCTGGCCGGCCGTCTGCACCGCTTGGAAGGAACGCAAATCCACAGATTCCAGCGGGCTCATACTCCTCGGTTGGGCCGGCGCGCCCTTCATCGTATTCGCCTTTTACAAGACACAACTACCCCACTACATCTTACCCGGTTATCCTGCGTTAGCGATTCTCTGTGCGCGATGGATGAGTCGCCACGAACAACCCCGGCTGCAATGGACAGTGTGGATAAACCGCATAGTGCTCACTTTGGGCATGCTGATCGCACTTACACTCAGCGTGAATTTGCTTCCCAAAGAAACACTTCGTCCACTCGGGTTTGCTTGTGGCGCACTGGCACTTATTTTCGCAGTATTACTGATCGCCTCTGAAGCGGTTCGTGTTCGAGCGCTTGGTCGTACGCTCTCCTTATTGGGGCTGATCAGTCTGCTCATGATCCCCTTCTCTCAGGGATTAAGAAGCGCTCATGCTACCGTGCGACTGACAGAATCTCTTGATCCGGAGTGGCCAAACGCGGAAACAAAGGCCCGCGCAGACGGCTTCTCCGAACCCAGCCTCGTCTGGTATAGCGGACACAACTGGAAGTTTCAATCTGCAATGGATTCGACCAGCGCAGAACCACAGCTCTTTGGCGTCCGACGCTGGCGCTTGGACAACGACTTCCTCGCCGACTGGATAGGTGGAGAAGCACCGCAACCCATGCACGACCGGCGCGAGGCAATCGAAAACCATTTTGCAGACCGGAAGATCCGATGGGTACAAGGCTTTAATCCTGGAAATACTTCTTGGGTCGAACTCGCTTATATTGAAGCTTCCTCAACACCATGAGCGCACGAAATAAAAAGCTACAGCAGCAAGCAGAGTCACTTCTGAAAAAACCGTTTCGATGGATGAGCCTGCCGACTGACATCCGTTACGTCGCACTCTTTTCCTTCCGGTTCCTCATCCTCCACAAATTAAAGTTCTTTGCGCTGCTCTCCGCTGCTGTCGTCATTGCCCTCTATATCATCCGGCCGATCGAAGGGACATTCAATCATTGGTTGCAAAGTCAGTTTGATGCTCCCTTTCTCCACGATGCAGCTGCCTGGCTCTCCTGGAGTGGCGAGTATTTCTTCCCCTTAATGATTCTTCTACCCTGTTGGCTCATTGCCTGCCTCCGCCGGTCCCGACGCCTACAGGTGCTCACTGCTTGTATCCTTATTTCCTTTGTAGCCAGCAGCTTGGTCGTGCGCGTTGGCAAACTTGGCTTTGGGCGGCTACGGCCCATCGTGGCCGAAAGAACCGAACAGCCGGACACCTTTATCGGCCCTACCTTGCGCCCAAAGTACCATAGCTTCCCCTCTGGCCATACCGCTGCAGCGTTCGCCACGTCAACCCCCGTATTCTTTATACATCCCGGGATAGGTAGCGCCCTCAGCGTCTGTTCCAGTCTTATCGCCTTTTCCCGCACATACGAAAATCAACACTACCCCTCCGATCTCTTCGGCGGACTCGTTGTGGGAATCCTTTGTGCCCTGCCCGGGCGCACACTCATGCGAGCCTTTCCTCTGGCTCAAGCACCCAATACGCACATTGCTAACCATGGAGAACCACAATCCAAAAAAGAAAAAGCGGCTCCCGAATAAATATATCTACCTCCCGTTCATTTTTGGTATCGCTTTTAGCCTTGCCAGCAATCTGTTCGGCTGGGACTTAGCCTTTCAGGAGTGGTTCCGGGATCCTCTCAACGAGCAGTGGACCGGACGAGACAAGCCCCTCTACACCTGGCTCTACCATTACGGGATCGTGCCCGCCCTGGTAGTTGCGGTTGTCTCGCTGATCACCCTTATTCTCAGCTATAACCTTCGACGCCTGATCTTTACCCGAAGGGTAGCCGCCTACCTGTTTCTCCTCCTTGCTTTAGGGAACGGACTCGTCACGAACGGCATACTCAAAGAATACTGGGGCCGACCACGACCCAGCCAAATCATACAATTCGGAGGTACCGAGCAGTTTGAGCCCAGCCTCACACAAGATTTTGTTCGCGAAGGCAAATCCTTCCCCGGAGGACATGCCACCATGGGCTTTTACTTTCTTGGAGTCGCTCTCCTCTTTACCGGTCGTGCACGGATCTTTTGGTTCCTCTTTGCCCTAATTTTCGGTGGAGCCATCTCTGTGGCACGCTCCAGTTACGGCGGACACTTTCTGACCGATAATGTATGGGCCGGCATTGTCATGTGGCTGACCAGTGTTTTCCTTTTCCGTGTCTTCCATTTGCATGAAGGTTTACGATACATAGAGCAGCCCGCACGCTCTGCCTTTCACGCTTGGCGACGTAAATGGGCGGGCATAGCCCTTCTGCCAATGGTCATTGTCCTTGTTGTCGGAGTTACCGTAGCGACTCCCCGAGACAAAACAGAAACAGTTCAAATCAAACTGGCAGAGGAAAGCCCCATACAAACCATCCATCTGGACATCTCCGGTGGACTCGTCGTTAAGACCGAAAAGCCGGACCTGCTCTGCATTGCCCGGGGTGTCGGTTTTGGCTTCCCGAAAACCCGACTCATGCTGCGTTTGGTGCCTTCAGATGTTCCCGGGAAACACACCCTACAACACTATGTGCGCGGCTTCTTTTCCGATTTACAAGCAACCACGACTCTCCATCTACCGGCCGGATACCAATATGAAATCAATTATGATCCGGAATACGTCAGCGGACTGATTCTCGATGGTACTATCGAGAATACGGACACAGGCACCAAGCGGATTGACCTGCGATCAGCCAAGTAGCGCCACCGCGATAGAGAAGTAGATAATCAAGCCTAGCACATCCATGACAGATGTGATCAAAGGACTACTGGCCACTGCAGGGTCGACCTTTAGGATACTCAAACCGAAAGGTAACAGCGCCCCGAAGGTGTTCGCCACGATAACGATGGCCACCATACTCAATCCTACAATTAACGCGATTGGCTGCCCCCCGCCATAAAAGGAACCGGCGAAAAAAGCCACTAAGCCCATCGCCAAACCGAGGAAGACTCCAACGATCAACTCCTTTAAGAGGGCCGGAAACCAGTCCCCCAGACTGAGGTCCCCGGTAGCAATTGCACGCACCATCAAAGTAGCCGATTGCGCTCCACTATTTCCCCCGCTGGCAATGACCAGAGGCATAAAAAGAGCGAGTGCAATGACTTCCTTAAGGTTTTCCTCATAGCCAGCTATTACGCCGGCTGAAATCAAATTGACGAAAATCAATATACACAACCAACCGATTCGCTTTCGAAAAAGCTGCGTTGGAGCCGCCGCGCTGTACTTTGACTCCAGCGGTGCCACTGCGGCGCCCTTGTGGATGTCTTCTGTAACCTCTTCTTCCGCGACATCCATGATGTCATCCACCGTCACAATCCCGACAATCACTCCTTCTGAATCAACCACCGGAAGCGCATTTACATCGTAACGCTGGATCATCTCCACCGCCACCTCACGATCCGCAAAAGCTGAGATACTCACACAATTAAAGTTCAACATGTCCCGGACCACAGTGCCGGGCTCCGCCATAATCAATCGACGCATCCGTACGATATCAATCAGCTTACCGTTCGAGTCCGTCACGTAGAGTATATTAAAGATCTCTGAATCGCGTCCAAATTTGCGTACATGGGCAAGCGCTACCTCAACCGTCCATTCCTCCCGCAAGCGGATGTAATCCGGTGTCATAATCCGCCCAACACTCTCCTCCGGGTAGCCAAGCAACTGCCGGGATTCTGCTAAGTCCTCCGGACTGAGTAACTGAAGTAAGCGACGAGTCACCGTAGCAGGCAGTTCCTCCAGCATAGCCGTACGATCATCCGGACTTAAATCAGCCAAAAGCGTACGCGTGTCCGTGTCCGTTAATGCAGTCAGCAGACTGTCTTGCCATTCCGGCTCGAGATAAGCAAATACATCCGCCGCGCGCTGCCTAGGCAACGATCGATACACCAATATCTGGTGGGGTTTGTCCAAACGAATCAAAAGATCGGCAATCTCCGGATGCGCCCAACTGGAAAGACGCTCCGAAACCGCCTTCAATTGATTATTGGCGATCAGCGACTCGATCTCTGCTTCCACCTTTATGTCGACCTCCTCCATGATTTGCTAGATTGGCTCCGAAGACTCCAGAGTAAAGAAGGGAAAACGCCTACTATGATTTTTTTACCGCCTGCTCACATCCGTATGTCGCCAGCATTTCACGAATCATCGAGGATAAATCCTCCAGCCCCATTCCGGAAGCACCGGCCTCAGCGACACAATTGACATAATTAATTCGATTATCCCAATCCAGATCCAGAGCGCGATGATCCAGCCAATTGCTCAGCTCAAGGAACGCATGCATCCAATCAATCAGGGAAAACGCACTTTCGTCGACAAATGTGAGCAACTTTTTCACCATTACATCGTCGACCAGATTTTCCCCTGCATAGGCAATCAAGTCCGGATGCCCCGCTAAGTGATTCGTCATTTGTGCCTGCATCGTGCGATCCTTCTCATTCATAGAGAAACGCTGCCTCAATCTCGCCGCCGAGACAAACCCGCATTTTTATTTTCAACGCGAATATATTTCCTAATGCAGACTTGCTCTAGCAGCGTACTCTGCTTGCCTAAGCCCTTTCTCAATGCGAACCATACGAACAGCTGCGCGGGCACTTATCATACAAGACGACAAGGTGCTCACTATCAAGATGCAGGATACCACCGGCATCTTTTACATCCTACCCGGAGGCGGACAGCAACATGGAGAAACCCTGATAGAAGGCCTGCAGAGAGAGTGTCTCGAGGAAATCGGCTCCAGTGTAAATGTCGGCGATATCGCCTACGTTCGCGAATACATCGGCAAAAACCATGAGTTTCGCCAGTCACATGGTAACTTTCATCAACTCGAAAGTGTCTTCTTCTGTGAACTTACTGCCCCGGAGGCTGTCGGTCAAGGAACTGCATTGGACAACAAACAAATTGGCATCGAATGGATACCTCTTTCAGAATTACCCCAGCGGAGATTCCTCCCGCAGGCCATCAAATCCGCGTTCTCAAAAACCGGCTTTCAGTCGGACACAATTTATCTGGGGGATATTAACTAAAGACCAACAGCACGCCACTTTTACAATTCGGACTTAATGCAGAGATAGAATGAGCGTCTACAGTCGCATCTTCAATAAACAGTATCAGAGCCTCATGCATCCTGCGGATCGTATGCGGAGTGACTGCCTGAACCCGTTCTGCGTACTTCTTCTTTGTCTCATCGGCGTCCTTTTTATCTACTCGGCACAGTACACCAACGGCGGAAGTGACTGGAAAAAACAGCTCCTCTGGGTGACCATGGGGTTCGGCCTCTATGCGATCGTCGCCTCGGTCAATTATAAGATCTACCTGCGCTTTGCCCACTACCTCTATGCCGGTGGTATTCTCGGGCTCCTCCTAGCCACAAAAATTAGTCCGATGAGTGTCGAAATGATGGGCGCGAGGCGGTGGGTCGATATCGGTATCACCATTGTTCAACCGGCCGAAGCGGCAAAAGTGGGAACCCTTATCATGGCGGCCAGTATCCTTGCTCGCTCCGAACTTGGCTCCTTCGCAGACTCCATTGTTGTCTTAATCAAGATCACTGCTGTTTTTTTACTACCTATGCTGTTGATTTTCCTACAGCCTGATCTAGGTTCGTCACTTGTTTTTCCACCGATGATCTTCGCACTGCTCTTTATTTCCCGCTTGTCGGAGAAATTTTTCCTCACCGCCTTTGCTCTATTTGCCATGGCAGTGGCCGTCTTAGCAGTCGATATTCGCGGTTATAGCCAACACATCACCCAACAGCGGGAGACCGCTCAGAGCGATGCAAGTACCATCGGCCAATACAAGTCGATCCTGCCCATTCACAACTACCAGCGCGACCGCATTCTCACTTTTGTCGCTCCGGATGTTGTTGATCCGGAAGGCACGGGTGCCAGTTGGAATGCCAAACAAGCAAAAATCTCCGCTGCTACCGGCGGAGCCACCGGGAAGGGCCTGCTGAAAGGCACACAGGCACAACTCGGTTATCTACCCCAAGCGGTAGCACATAATGATTTTATCTTCTCCGTCGTTGCGGAGGAGACAGGCTTTCTAGGAAGCGCGTTCGTAGTCGGGCTATTTTGCCTGATGGTCGCCAACGGCATACGTATTGCCGGACTCTCAAAAGATCGATTCGGGATGCAACTGGCCGTCGGTGTCAGTGTACTTTTCCTCGTACATTTCTTCATTAATATTGGCATGACTATCGGTATCACTCCGATTACTGGACTACCGCTTCCATTCCTAAGCTACGGAGGCTCCTTTGTTTTGAGCTGCTTTTTCCTGCAAGGACTGGTGCAAAGCGTTTATCGGTATCGAAAGGATTATCAATGATCCACTTGACCGCTATCTGCACAACCTACTCTTGCAAACGCAGCCAAATACAATTGGGGGCTCCGGCTGAAACCGGAAACAAAACCACCCATGCAAGACAACACCAATACTAAGGACGACTCTCATCTAGAACACGCGGAAGCACTCGCCTCTGCGCCAAAAGAAAAAAAAGCCAAGCGAATCGATCAGAGAAAACTCAAAGATGATGCCACGCAGCGTGCCAAAACACGCCCGATCGTCACCCGCTTGATCAGCGCGCTAAAAAACGAGAAAAAAGCCTACTCCGAACTCATCATTAATTCAGAGCCGCTGGAAAAGCGTGCTGCCCAATTAAACGAGGGTATTCTCGAGAAATTTGAAGTCGAACGTTCCGGCGAACTGCGCGAAGTCGGCGCTGTTTTTAAGGGAAAAATCCAAAACCTTGAACCCGGACTGAAGGCTGCCTTTGTTGATATCGGACAGCCCAAAAATGCCTTTTTGCATTATTGGGACATTTTACCGGCCGCCAGTGACAATACTATTGAAGTCGTTCGCGATAACAAATCACAACAGCAGCGTGATCGCGAAAACGATAAAATTACGGTCAAAGACATACCCAGACTGTACCCGATTGGCACCGAAATTATCGTTCAAGTAACGAAGGGGCAGATCGGCACAAAAGGCCCCCGTACGACAACAAACATTGCCTTGCCCGGTCGTTTTCTCGTTCTCATGCCAAATTCCGGTACCCTCGGCATATCACGCAAGATCGAAGACAAAAAGGAGCGCTCCCGCCTGAAGGGTATTCTGCGTAAACTCACATTACCGGAAGGCATGGGCATCATTGTCCGAACTGCCGGAGAAGGAAAGAAAGCCCGCTACTTCATCCGGGACCTACATATTCTTCTCAAGCGTTGGGATAGTATCACCAAGCGCATCGAAGAAGCCAGTAAACCCACTTGCGTATACGTCGAACCCGATCTGATCGGACGTACAGTCAGAGACTTTCTCACTGAGGAAGTGGATCGCGTGATCGTCGATAAACGGGATGATTACGAAAGCATGCTCGCCGAAGTGAGTAAAATCTCGCCTCGTTCAAAATCAAAAATTCAGTTATTCGACGAAGATATACCCGTTTTCGAGCGCTTTAATATTGAACGTCAAATTGAGCAAACCTTCATGCGCTGTGTTCCGCTGCCCTCCGGCGGTGAAATTGTCATCGAAGAAACCGAGGCCCTCATCTCCATCGACGTCAATACCGGCTCACACAAAAATAAAAACAAGGACGGCAAGAACTTCATTCTCCAAGTCAATTTGGAAGCCGCCACAGAAATCGCGCGTCAGGTGCGACTCCGCAATATCGGCGGACTTGTCATCATGGACTTCATCGACATGAAGGCGAAGAAAGACCGCAACGCCGTCCTCCAGCGCATGCGGCGTGAAATGGCACGCGACAAAGCAAAAAGCCATATCCTCCCGATTTCCACTCTCGGGATCATGCAGATGACTCGCCAACGACAAACCGAGAGCCATTCCAGCGGGATTCGGGTAGATTGCCCCTACTGCAGTGGTCGAGGGTCCGTCAAGTCTCCCCGCACGATGAGCATCGAGATACAGCGGCGTATCATTAGCATCATTCGTCACCTCCGTATTCGCGATGGGGATGACAAAGAGATCAAGCTTCGCGTCTTGCTCAATCCAGACAATCTGCAACGCCTGCGCAATGAGGATGAAGACTTGCTCATCGAAATTGAGCAATCTTACGGAGCCGCCCTTTCCTTTATCGCCGATCCCATCTACCATGTAGAAAACTTTAAGATCGTTGATCTCGAAAGCGGACAGGAAGAACGCTAATCAGAAGCCACCCGTATAAACCCGTAAATCTGTGAAGTTACTTGCCGCATTCGATAAATTTAAAGAATCGATGACGGCTGAACAGGCCTGCGCAATTGCCGCGTCCACGGCACAGGATACCCTTGGGCCGGATTGTCAGATTGAGACGGTCCCCCTGACCGACGGAGGCGAGGGCTTTTGTCCCATCTTGACCAATGCCGCTTCTGGTCGCATCGAGCGTCACGTGGTTACGGGGCCTCTCGGTACGACCTTGGAATCGCCTCTCGGTTGGGTCAGCTTTGACGAACTGCCGGGGCCTGCTCTCCAATATTTCGGCAATGCCAGCGGCCAACTGGCAGTCATTGAGATGGCCTCTGTCGCCGGACTAGAACAGGTACCTACTACGGAACGTAACCCCCGGCACACCACCACTCGTGGAGTCGGCGAATTAATGCTGCTTGCCGCCGAAAAAGGGGCGGGAGCCATCCTCCTCGGTATCGGCGGCAGTGCCACCAGCGACCTTGGCTTGGGCGCACTCGAGGCACTCGGTATTCAGTTCCCCCAGACTGAGATGATAACCCCACATAAATGGTCGGAGGTCGAGGCCATCACTGGATTCATCAAACGCCCACTACCGCCAATATTCATCGCCTGCGATGTGGATAATCCGCTCCTTGGCGCACGCGGTGCCGCTGCCATATACGGCCCACAGAAAGGGCTGCCCAAAGAGGCCATTGAGGATTTCGACAAGCAATCGAGTCATCTGTCCTCTCTGCTTTGCCAGCACTTCGGACAAGATTTATCTCTTCGTGATATCCCCGGAAGCGGCGCTGCCGGCGGTATCGGCTTCGGTCTTAAAGCGGCCTGCGGCGCAGAATTCATCTCCGGATTCGACCTCGTCCAGTCCTGGCTCGACCTGGAAATGCAAGTCGCCATCTCCGATCTTATTCTTACCGGAGAAGGCTGCTTCGACCAAAGTTCACTCTCCGGAAAAGGCCCCTACGCTCTACTCGAACTCGCTGAAAAGTCAGGCACTCCGGTATGCATTTTGCCCGGCAGTGTTGGAACAGGGACGCTTGCCCGTCTACAGGTGCGCTATCCCGGCACACAAGTCTTTCCCATCTCACCGGCAGGATGCTCGCTGGAGGAAGCGCTCCTAAACGGACCATCAAACCTCGCCCGTTCGGTCGATCATGCTCTAAAAAAGCTCCAGAGCGGATGAATCAGGAGGAACAGGAGCTCTTCAATGTCAAAAATCGGCGTATCCGGCGGGTTAAAAAATGGCTCCGTCCGCTTCCCCGCCGCGCAAATATTCACCGGTACCCTATACTCCGGCATTTCTCATCGGCCGCTAAAAAAAGAATCTATCTCTGGAGTTTCCGCGCAGAAAACGTACTACCCTCCATCTATGTCGGCAGCGTGCTCACCTTTTTGCCGATCTACGGACTGCAATTACCACTTGCCTTTCTCTTTGCCCTCTTTCTGCGCTCCAATCTACCTATTTTCGTCGGGCTCCAGTTGATCACCAACCCGTTCACGGTGCTACCCATCTGGTTTGCCCTCTTTCAAATCGGGCACAATGCGCTCTCCATATTCGGCGTCGAAACCATCCCACTGGGACGCGCAGACCTGGAACGACTCATTCAAAGTATTCAAATCGGCGAATGGGGTGAGCAAATCGACCGTATCCTCGGTGTCTTCGGTCAGATGACCCTCGGCGCCCTCATCATCGGGCTTTGTCTCGGCTTGATTCTGGGGAATATCTACCGGCTGGCTTCGCGATATACCCAAAAAAGCTACACTCGATTAAAGGAAAAAATTGAAGCCCGCCGTTCCATCCATACAGATTGAGTCGCTCAAAAAATGAAATATAGCCTTCCCCGACTACCTCTACTCAGCCTCTTTTTTCTCTGCACTTCGACACTGCTCAGTGCGAATACATTTCTTCTTGGCATCGACGTACTGGAACGCAGCGGATTTCGCGCAATTGCCGGAAAACGAGTCGGTTTGCTGACCCACCCAGCCGGCGTCAATGTCCGTGGCGAAACCTCCATAGAAGTACTGAAGCGCTCAAAAAGATTGCAACTGGTCTCCCTTTTCGGGCCCGAACATGGTATCTACGGAGACGAAAAAGCAAACGTCCCAGTACTCGACCGGATTGATCGTCGTACCAGCCTGCCTGTTTACTCTTTGTACGGAAAGTACCGCCGCCCAACTGCCTCGATGCTCGCCGGGCTCGATGCGCTCGTCATCGACCTGCAGGATATCGGCGCCCGCTCCTACACCTATGTTAGTTGTATGCGCTATGCCATGGAGGCGTGCTTTGAAGCCGGAGTTGAAGTCGTCATTCTCGATCGTCCCAACCCCCTCGGTGGACGCAAAGTAGATGGCCCACCACTCGATCGTGAATGGCGCAGTTACGTAGGTGCCTTTCATGTCCCCTATGTACATGGTTTAACCATCGGCGAACTCGCGCGTATGGCGAAGGCTAACAGTGGCTGGATGGAAATCAGCGACGAAGTGCGCCGTAGGGGCCAATTAACTGTTGTCCCCATGCAGGGCTGGCGGCGCGATATGCTTTGGCCAGAAACAGGCCTCAAGTGGATTCCCACCTCCCCATACATCCCGGACCTCTCGGCTGCCTTAGGCTATGCCATGACGGGGCTGGGTGCACAGGAAGGTGACTTTAGTCATGGCATCGGCACACCCTACCCCTTTCGCTTACTTCGCTACAAGGGGCGCACTGCAGTTGAAATCAAGCAAGCCTTACAGCGTCGCGGCATCCCCGGACTAGGCTTGAAAATAGTCGAAACAAAGACCCTGAAAGGATATCCAATCGAAGGTGTTTATCTCTACGCTGCTGACTGGAAATTACTCCGTCCAACCGAAGTTAGTTTTCACATGATGCAGCTGGCTGCCGAATGGAGCGCACCGAAAAATCCCTTTGCCCAGGCAAAAAATGTTTCTCTTTTTAATAAACATGTCGGCAGCAGCGCTTGGTGGGAAGAGATCAGCCGTCGAGGCCGAGAGGCTCGCGTCCAATCATTCGTTAATCGCTGGGCAAAGCAGTCTCGCCTCTTTCAGGCAGAAAGTCAGCGCTTTTGGTTGTATCGTTAATTGGTCTGCAACGCCCATACCGGAGATCCCCACCGGCCACCGGAATAAAAGATCTTGGAGGAGTCTCTCCTATCGCGCTAACGCTACCCGTAAGATATAGAAAAGTGACCGCATTTCTCGATATTAGTCGCTATCCCGACAAGCATAACCGGTTTGCTTAAGCCTCGCTAAAAACCGGAACAGATCGATTCGAACTGCCCTAGGCAGCGTCTTCGGCATCCGACTTCTCGATCGCTTTGGTTTTCGGCTTTCCCCGGCCTTCTACCACAGCCTGATTGATCACCACCTCGGATATATTTTCCGCTTGGGGCAAGTCATACATGATATCGAGCATGATACGCTCCATAATCGCACGCAATGCGCGCGCACCAGTCTTCAAAGATATTGCTTTTTTAGCGATCGCACGGACGGCTTCACGAGTGAATCGCAAGCGCACGCCCTCCATCAGGAAAAGCTTACTATACTGCTTGGTTAAAGCGTTTGCCGTATTTTGTAGTATATGTTCCAGATCGGTCATACTCAACTCGTCCAAAACTGCGACCATCGGCAAACGACCAATGAACTCCGGTATCATTCCGAAATGAACTAAATCCTCCGGCTGAATCTGACGGAGTAAATGGCTGACCGGCACCTCTGCGCTACTAGTCTTGTGTACTGTTTCAAAGCCCATCGCTTTCGAACCCAAGCGATCCTCTATGATCTTCTCCAGTCCAACAAACGCTCCACCACAAATAAACAGTACATTGGAAGTATCCAACTGTATGTACTCCTGATTCGGGTGTTTGCGACCGCCTTTCGGAGGCACATTGCAGGTGGTGCCTTCCAAAATCTTCAAGAGTGCCTGTTGAACTCCCTCACCGGAAACATCCCGGGTAATCGAAACGTTGTCCGTCTTGCGACCGATCTTATCGATTTCATCTACATAAATAATCCCGCATTCAGCCTTCTTTACATCAAAGTCAGCGGTTTGTAATAAACGCAGGATAATATTTTCGACATCTTCACCGACATAGCCTGCTTCCGTCAAAGTCGTAGCATCGGCAATTGCAAAAGGAACACCGAGTATATCGGCAAGTGTGCGGGCAAGCAGGGTTTTGCCACTGCCGGTTGGCCCCAATAGCAGTATGTTGCTTTTCTCGATCTGCACATCTTCATACGCCTCGTCGATTTCCGCGAACTCCGAGGACGCCTCAATACGATTATCTGCACGCAAGCGCTTATAATGATTGTAAACAGCCACCGCGAGTGCTCGCTTAGCGTAGTCCTGACTAATGATGTGCTCATCCAAATGCGCCTTTATTTGCGCCGGCTTAATCAGGTTAAACAAGTTCTCGGCAGTGCTTTTGTCATTGCTTGAGTCTGATTCCTCTGGCTCCGGTGCGGAACCAAGCTCGCGCTCGATAATTGTCTTACATACTGTAACGCAGGAATCGCAGATGTGCACGCCCGAGGGACCGGCAATCATTTTACGCACTTCATCCTGTGCCTTGCCACAGAATGAGCAGATCGTCATGCGGGTTGATTTTGCCATGGCTCAGCAGTAAATATCTGTCACCGGGATCAGCTCGGCTTGTTTTCGATTACCTTGTCGACGATACCATATTCCATCGCATCTTTCGCAGTCAGATAAAAGTCGCGGTCCGAATCCTGCGCGACCTCCTCTGCTGTCTTCTTTGTATGCGAGGCTATCAACTCGTTCATCCGCTGTCGCCAACGGAGAATCTCGCGGGCTGCGATGGATATATCCGAAGTCTGCCCACCGGCACCCCCCGTCGGTTGATGCATCATTACACGACTGTTGGGCAGCGCATAACGCTTACCTTCCGTACCCGCTGCCAGCAGGAGGGTCGCCATGCTTGCCGCTTGGCCCACGCAATAGGTGACGACATCACACTTCAGAAAGTTCATCGTGTCATAGATCGCCATTCCGTCAGTCACACTACCGCCCGGTGAGTTGATATACAAGCTGATGTCCTTCTTCGGGTCTTCCATCTGCAGGAAGAGCATTTGTGCGATCACGGCATTCGCCACGAAGTCATTAATCGGAGTCCCGATAAAAATAATACGGTCACGCAATAGACGACTATAGATGTCCCAAGCCCGCTCTGTGCGGCCTTCACGCTCATAAACTGTTGGTAGTGGTACGTAGCTCACAATAATATTCTTAAATATGTTAAAATACAGATGCGCCTCTTCAGAGCAACCGCAATCCAACATTTTGGAATTGCAGAGTCTCCCTAGGCAGTAGCCGCCTCCGTTTCACGCGATGCTTTTTCAATTAATAAATCCATTGTCTTACCAATCAAAATTTCCATGCGCATGCGATCGATCCGGCCTTGATCCTTTTTTAGCTCCTTAACCAGTTGATCCGGCTTCTGCTTTGTTTGCATGGCTTCATTCATGATCACCCGGCTAAAATCCTCGTTGCCCACCTGAATCTTTTCTTTTGCTGCAATACGGCTAAGAATGAGACGACTCTTCAAGCGATTCGCTGCCGCATCAGACGCCCCTTCATGCAGTTGCTCCTTCTGCTTCTCGAAGTCTTCCTGCGTCGCACCGCGTTCCATGTTCCGCTCCATGAAGTCACGCAAGATGGCCTCCGTCTCACTTTTTATACCGCTCTCAGGCAGCGGAAAATCAACCGCTGCTAGCAGTTGATCGGTTATCTGCTGTCGTTCTGCTTGAAAGTTTTTCTGCACCTTCTGTCGCGATATTGTATCCGCAATCTGTGAGCGCAACTCTGCCTCATCCTTCACCTGCAGACTCTTGAAAAAAGCTTCGTCCATATCGGGCAGGATCTTCTCCCGCACCTCTTCGACCTCGAGAGAATACATCGCAGACTTTCCCGCCAGCGCAGGCATCTCAAAATCAGCGGGAAACGCCATCTCCACCTCTTTCTCATCACCCGCAGACATCCCGAGCAAACCGTCCACAACCGCACGAACTCCCGGAGAATCCTCCGAACCGGCCTCTTCCCAAGTCTTACTCTGCTTGCCGTAGATAGGCGCATCCGGGACAATTTCAGCAATTGACTGGTCATCGATCTTACCTTCGTAGCTGCAACGCACATAGTCGCCCTTTTCCGCTGCTTTTTCAGCCACCTTAAACTCCGCCCGCTGGCTAAGAATCTGCGTTAACATCTTTTCAATTTCTCCATCCTCTGCATCGGTAGGCTCCGACTCAACCTTCAGCCCCTCATAATTGGGCAATTCAAAATCCGGCAACATATCCACCGTAAAAGTCAGCTTTGCTGCTTTGCCTCCGGTAATAATGCCCTCGTCCAATTCAACAATTCCGTAGATCGAAACCTCGGATTTGAGAACGCCGTCCTGATGTGCCGCTGATACCACACGGCTCTTTAATTCATTCGCAATGTCTTTTGCATAGCGAGTACGAATCATATTTTCAGGAGCCTTGCCGGGACGAAACCCGGGGACTTTCGCCTGACGCTGAAAGTCTTGGATCAGCTTATTTTCCAGTGTGGCGACCTCCTCTTCGGAGATTTCCACGATAATGGCACGGCGGGTCGGATTGATGTCTTTAACGTCTGTTTTCACGATACGATAAACGGTTGTCTGCACGGAGCATAGCTCCAAAAGAAAAGCAGCCCAGTAAGGGTAGGCCGGGCAGGTGGGTCAATTCATTTTCTGCGTAGAAAAGGACTCACTGACGAAAGCGAATCCAATCGGGCTCGGCAGCTTCAAAAAGACTTTGCCAGGGACCAAGCGCCTGCAGAGTTTCCGGAACGGCATCAATCCCCGTGTGCAAGACACCTAAGACCGCTGCGCGCTCCTTGCGATTAAACATCCGAAGCCGGACGCCCAGAGTATCCAGCATCGGTTTCAGGTCAGCCACATCGACCCCTTCAGCAAGCAAGACCTTTATTTGATCAGCAGCCATGTAGCGCACTGTTCCATCAGCCAGTGTCTCCACCACCCGCACATACGGATAACTCTTGCGGAAATTCAACAGCCATACGCGCTCCTCTGGCAACGCTGCATCCGGCAAATAGCCGAACCGCAAGACCGCACCCTGCAGCATCGAAGATTCCACCGCAGCAGGCAGCGGCTCCGCACCCGTCTCCCGTGCCTGTTCACGATGTTCGTGCCATGGATCCACTGATTGATTCTCCTTTGCTGCCCGCCGGGAGAGGATTACAGAGACCAATAACATGCCCAGGAGAAACCCAACTCCATAGACCTTGAATCGATCACTCGTAGACATCGTACGCATCCTTCCCGATCAATGACTGTTTCTCCAAAAATTCTCGACGCGCTCGTATCACACAGAGGACCAATGCACTACCACCTGCCCAAACGCCTGCATACTTCAAGCCATGCAGATAGCCCAATGCAGTCATATAGACAGGATCAAAATCGTCATAAAAACACCAGCCCCATAATAAATGAGAAAGCACTCCCAACACGGCTCCACTGAGACAAATCAAACAGACGTAGTAGGCCCAACCAAAAACCCAACGCAGTGCACTTCGCATAAAAGTAAGCATCCACCCACACTGCACCGCTAACGACCCACTTGAAAAGTAGAATCGCGCCCCCGAAAAAGGTTTTCACCACCGGATCCATCCTTTTCAATCAGCCGCATGCTAGAAACTGTTTCCCATATTCGGGTCCGCTATGCGGAGACGGATCGCATGGACGTTGTTTATCACAGCCATTATTTCGTCTGGTTTGAAACCGCCCGCATCCGCTTGCTCGATCAGATGGGCATTCCCTATTCCCAGCTAGAAGCTCAAGGTTACCACATTCCCGTGCTCGCGGCCAGCGCTGAGTACAACGTACCGGCACGATTCGATGACCGTCTCGAAATCCACCTTCGTATGAACGAAAAACCCCGCGCACGCTTTGACTTTCTATACGAAGTGCGCCGGTCCGGCGAAATACTCGCCACCGGCAAGACCGTGCACGCCTTTATGAGTCCGCAAGGCAAAGGCCTGCGCCCACCGTCTCAATTCATCGAAAAACTCGACGCCATGTGGCTAAAATCAACCTCGACCCAGAGCCCGGGTTAACCTTTGCGCGATTGCTCTTTATAGCAGCGCACGACATGGCGCACCACCTCGGAGATGGTTCTCCCCTGCGTTGAAATACAGATGCCCGCCTCCATATAAATCGGTTCCCGCTCAGCCAAAAGCCGGCGAATCGTTGCTTCCGGTTCCGTCACATTCAGCAAGGGCCGTTTCTTATTCCGGCTGGTTCGCTCAATGATGCTTTCCACTGATGCAAATAAAGACACGACCACACCCTTCTCATTGAGCCGCTCTTTCATTCCCGGTTGCACAACCAGACCACCCCCGCAGGCGACGACACAGCCCGTTTCCGGATGCCCGGTCTCAACAAATGCCTGCTCGTAATCGCGAAAGCAGGACTCACCCTCAACGGCAAAAATCTCTGCAATCGATTTCCCCTGTTTCTTCTCGATCGAAGCATCCGAATCGATAAAGCGCATACCTAACTCCGCGGCGGTGCGACGACCAATCGCCGACTTCCCCACGCCCATAAAACCGACCATGTACAAGTTTGGTAATTTGTTCACACTTTTTTCAGACACCCGCGCAGTTCAAACAGTCAAAGCCGCCGCCGCAACGGAAATTACCAATTCATAAGCATCCCTATTCACTTGCTGTCAGAGCAACAAAAACCCTATGCTTCAGCCAATTAAAGAAATAGCAACGTAGAGCCGATTCACCCTCCATGGAAAACCAAGTTAGTAAAGTAACTATTAAAGGGGTCATGCCCACCTCAAACGGTTGTGCCGTTTTCCTGGGTAACGATGATAAAACATTTGTCATCTACGTCGATTCCGGCATCGGCAGCTCCATACAACGAGCCGCCAACGGCGAACAATGCGAGCGCCCCCTGACCCACGATCTAATGATGACTCTGCTCGACGGGCTCAGTGCTGAAGTCGACCGCGTCATCATCAACGACGTCGAAGACAGTACCTTCTTTGCCCGTCTCATTGTCTCCATGGAAAATGAACTCGGAAAAAAGATCGTCGAACTCGATGCGCGCCCGAGTGATTCTATCGTTCTCGCACTGATGGCAGGCAAACCAATCTACGCATCCGAGCAAGTCCTTGAAAAAGTTGACGATATGTCGGAAATCCTCGCTCGCATCCTTCAGCAAAATCAGGAATGAGCCACCTTCACAGTGAAGGTGCCGAGCCCCCATCAGCTCCACCGATTCCACTGCCCGCTACCGCCATCCCCGGCCAGCCATGGTCCGCGCTAGCGCCCATGCAAGATGTCACCACGCTGCCTTTTATGCGGCTACTCGGTACCTATGGTGCCCCCGATCTTCTCTTTACGGAGTACTTCCGCGTCCACGCCCACTCCACCCTCGAAACTCACATTGTCGACTCCATCTGCCGGCACGGTACGGGGCGCCCCGTATTTGCACAACTCATCGGCGAAAATCTAGCAGACCTTCAGCGCACCATCCGCGATATCCATCGGGCCGAACTGCCCGTCGCCGGTATCGACCTAAACATGGGGTGCCCCGCACCCAAAGTATACAAGAAAAACGTCGGTGGCGGCCTCCTCCGCGAGCCCGAAAAAGTTGATGCAGTCCTCGGATGTCTTCGGCAAGCCACCGAAGGTCGATTCACCGTTAAAATGCGTATCGGGTTTGAAGACGACCGCCACTTCGAAACCATCCTCGACCTCATTGAAAAACATCAGGTCGACCTCCTCAGTCTGCATGCCCGTACCGTTAAAGAAGCCTACCGCAGCGAAGTGCACTACGAGTATATCCGCCGCGCCGCCCAGCGTCTATCCTCCCCCGTCCTGGCCAATGGTAACATTACCTCGGTCAGCAAGGCCGTTCGCGTTCTTCAGGATACCCGCTGTCAGGGCGTCATGATCGGACGCTCCTGCATCCGCAATCCATGGATCTTTCGCCAACTCCGCGAGCATTTCTCCAAACAACCGGTCTTCCAGCCCAAGTTGTCCGATGTGCGCAACTATGTAGAGGACCTCTTTCAAGCCACCACCCTGCCCGACCGCACCGGACGCTATCATATCAATCACCTTAAAAAGTTTCTCAACTTTGTCGGGCTCGGTGTCGACACAGATGGTCGCTTCCTCCACGAGATGCGGCGCACTCAAAGCAAAGAAGAACTCGATCAGGTCTGCCACCGCCACCTTCTGCAAAACGGACGCGCAGACCTCCCCTTCCCCGACGAACCCATCCGCGGTCTGGTCGCCCGTCCGAATTGTGAAACCGCCGTCGGCTGTTCTCTCTAGCACAGATAGCGGAAGAATCTCTCCTTTCCGCGCAAAAGAAGTTGCGCGACCGTCGGCAAGTCGCCAATAAGCTAGCTTTCAAACGCTTCCATCCAGCGCTGTTTCTATGAATATTCACGAGTATCAGGCCAAACAATTACTCAAAGACCACGGAGTCCCCGTGCCCAACGGGTACCCAGCGACCACAACAACTGAAGTCGATCAGGCAATCGCCATGCTCGATTCGGAACAAGCCATTGTCGTCAAGGCACAGATTCATGCCGGTGGACGCGGTAAAGGCACCTTTACGGACGGCTATAAGGGCGGCGTAAAAGTCGTCGACGGTCCTGAAGCCGCCCGTCAAGCCGCCGGCAGCATGCTCGGCAATACACTGGTCACAGCCCAGACCGGCCCCGCCGGACGCAAGGTTCAGACGCTCTATCTCACCGAAGCCTGCGACATCGACCACGAATACTACCTCGCTGTTGTCCTCGACCGGGAAACCGCACAAGCCGTCATCATCGCATCAACCGAAGGCGGCATGGATATTGAAGCCGTAGCCGATCAGACCCCGGATAAGATCATCCGCGTACCGGTCTCCCCCGCCACCGGGCTGCGCCCCCATCACTGTCGGCGAGTCGCCTTTGCACTCGGCTTTGCCGGTGAACAAATTAAAGCCTTTTCCAAAGTCCTCGCTGGGCTCTACCGCCTCTTCTGGGAAAAAAATGCCATGCTCGTCGAGATCAACCCATTGATCACCACACCCGCTGGTGACATTGTCGCCCTAGACGCCAAAGTATCCTTCGACTCCAACGCCCTCTTCAAGCACCCCGACATCGTCGAACTGCGTGACCTCAACGAAGAAGACTCCAAAGAAGTCGAAGCCTCCGAATTCAACCTCAGCTACATTGCACTCGATGGCAATATCGCCTGCCTGGTTAACGGCGCCGGACTCGCCATGGCCACTATGGACATCATTAAAAGCTGTGGTGGCGAGCCCGCCAACTTCCTCGATGTCGGCGGTGGTGCCGACGAAGAACAAGTCACCGCCGCCTTCAAAATCATCCTCTCCGATCCCAACGTTGAAGGCATCCTCGTCAATATCTTCGGCGGTATTATGAAGTGCGACATCATCGCACGCGGCATCGTTGCCGCTGCCCGCAACGTAGAACTCACCGTCCCGCTCGTCGTACGCCTCGAAGGCACCAACGTCGAGGCCGGTAAAAAAATTCTCGAAGACAGCGGAGTTGCCCTGACCCCAGCCGATAGCCTCGCCCAGGCCGCCGAGATCATCACCTCACAAGTCAAAGACGCCTAACCTGCGCAAAATAACCTTTTACCAGCAATTGTAAGCCATGAGCATCCTCGTAAATAAGGACACACGACTCCTCGTACAGGGCATTACCGGTAAGACCGGCACCTTCCACACACGTCAGTGCATTGATTACGGCACCAACGTCGTCGCCGGAGTCACCCCCGGAAAAGGCGGACAACTTTGGGAAGACAGCGTCCCCGTCTGCAACTCCGTGGCCGAAGCCGTAAAAGACCATGGTGCCAACGTATCCGTCATCTATGTGCCACCCCCCTTCGCTGCCGACTCTATCCTCGAAGCTATCGAAGCCGAAATCCCTCTCGTCATTTGCATTACCGAAGGCGTTCCCGTCGGGGACATGGCCGAAGTGCGCCAACGCCTCAACCAAAGCAATAAAACCCGCCTGATCGGCCCGAACTGCCCCGGCATCATCACCCCGGGTCAGTGCAAAATCGGCATCATGCCCGGATATATTCACAAACCCGGCCGCGTCGGCGTCGTCTCCCGCTCCGGTACCCTCACCTACGAAGCCGTCTGGCAACTCACCAGTCGCGGTCACGGCCAGTCCACTTGTATCGGCATCGGCGGAGACCCGATCAACGGCACCTCCCAAACCGACGCCGTCCGTATGTTCAATGAAGACCCCGAGACCGACGCCATCATCATGATTGGTGAAATCGGTGGAAGCGCCGAAGAAGAAGCCTGTGCCTATATCAAGGAACACGTAGAAAAACCCGTTGCCGGATTTATCGCCGGCGCCACCGCACCCAAAGGCCGCACCATGGGACATGCCGGAGCCATTGTTTCCGCCAGCGGCGCCGGTACCGCCGAAGCCAAATTTGCCGCCATGGAAGACGCCGGAGTCTCCATCGCACGCAACCCCTCCGAGATCGCCGACGCACTCCTGAAAATTTACACACCCTGATTCAGGAACCAGTCGCGCCTATAGCAAGAATTTGCCATCCTCAGGACGGCATATCGGATTGCCGTCGAGTGCATCGATCGAGATTATTATACGAAATACGCTCTGTATACCCACTATTTCGTTCATCAACCCCTCGCTATCATGCCACAAGCGCTCCTCTTTTTACTCCTCATTTCATTCTCTCAGATCGCCTGCGCAAAGAGCCCAACTGAGGAAAAATTCGAAGCCTCCATTGAATCGCTCTCGCAATACGATTGCCCGGACTGGTTTCGCGATGCCAAATTCGGCATCTACCTCCACTGGGGCGTCTACTCCGTCGCCGAACAAGGCGAGTGGTACGCGCGTAATCTCTATATAGAAGGACACAAAGACTACCAGCACCACCTCAAGACCTACGGGCACCCCTCCGAATTCGGCTACAAGGACTTCGTCCCCATGTGGAAAGCTGAAAACTTTGATCCCGATGCCCTGCTCGCCCTCTTTAAAGAAGCCGGCGCCCAATACTTTTCCCCCTGCGCAGTCCACCATGACAACTTCGATCTCTGGGACTCCAAGTACCAGGAATGGAACGCCGTCAATAGAGGGCCAAAGAAAGACCTCATCGGCCTCTGGAAAGAAGCCACCCATAAAGCAGGCCTGCGTTTTGGCGTCACCACGCACCTCTCCCGTAACTACAGTTGGCACAACACCGCCAACCAGTCCGATGAAAATGGCCCCATGGCCGGAGTCCCCTATGATGGTGCCGCGGGCAAAGGCAAAGGCCTCTACCCACCCAACGAAGGACAAAGCACCCATCCGCGCGCACCCTTTGATCCCCCCGTTGAATGGCGCAACGAGTGGAAAAACCGCGTCCAGCAACTAGTCGAAGACTACCAGCCCGACCTGCTTTATTTTGACTGCGCCGTCCCCTTCCGCGGAAGTGACCATGGTGAAACCGGCATGGAAGTCATCTCTCACTTCTACAACAACCGTCCCGAAGGCGTCATGTGCATCAAAGAACGTCCCTGGCAGGGACTCTATGCCGATGGCATCGCCACCCTCGACTACGAGCGCGGCAAAGCAGCCAGCATCCTCCCCGAGCCCTGGCAAACCGACGATTCGATCGGCTCCTGGGGCTATAAAGCAGGTAGCCCTTACATGACCCCCGACCTCGTCGTCGACAAACTCATCGATATCGTTTCCAAAAATGGAAACATGCTCCTCAATATTCCGATCAAAGCCGATGGCACCCTTGATCAGGAAGCCACCAGCCTGCTTAAAAACGTTGGCAAGTGGTTTGCCGTAAACGGAGAAGCCATCTACGGCACCCGCCCTTGGTACCTCTACGGAGAAGGCCATCACCAGATTGGTCACAAAGATCTCGTCTCCCCCATGACCTCACGTGATTTCCGCTACACCACGAAAGGTGACACCCTTTACGCATTTGTTCTGGCGTGGCCCAACGCGAAGAAAAAACCCGTCGAGTTTCCGAATCTAGTCAAAACCAATACCCGCATCAAAGAAGTCGCTAGCGTTGAAATGCTCGGCCATAAGGGCGACCTGAAATGGGAAAACCACCCCGATGGCCTGCATGTCTACTTCCCCGAGAAAAAGCCCTGCGACTATGCATTTGTCCTCAAAATTAATTTTGTCGACTAATCGAACCAGCCGGAATTTCTAGAAAATTCCTCTTTACCGTGTAAGGGAAATACAGGTAGATTGGGCAAATTAAGCTATTTTGCCCGTACGAGTCATCCCTACCCACATAACTCATGAATCTTCTTGAAGTTACCCTCTTTATTGGTGCCGTTGTAGGCGTCATCGCCCTCGGTATTTGGAAAAGCCGCGACGAAGAACTCACCGGCGAAAAAGGCGCCACTGATTACTTCCTCGCCGGGCGTGGGCTCACCTGGTGGCTCGTCGGCTTCTCTCTCATCGCCGCCAATATTTCCACCGAGCAATTTGTCGGTATGTCCGGTTCCTCGGCCGACTGGTTGGGCATGGCTATCGCTTCCTATGAATGGATGGCCGGCATTACCCTCATCGTCGTCGCCTTCTTCTTCCTCCCCCGCTTTCTCAAAGCCGGCCTCTACACCATCCCCGAATTTCTCCAGTACCGGTTCGACGGCGTTGCCCGCCTCGCCATGGCCATCCCCGCCATCGTCACACTCGTCTTCGTCACCACCTCCTCTGTCATCTTTTCCGGTGCCAAATTCGTCTCCGAATATTACAACACTGTACCCGTCCTCAATAACCTCACAGCCATGTGCTGGCTGATCGCACTCTTTGCCGCTGTTTACGTCTTTGTCGGCGGTCTCAAAGCCTGTGCCTGGACCGATCTCGTCTGGGGCGCCGCCCTCATTCTCGGCGGCGCTATTGTTATGTTTCTCGCTTTCAGCGTACTCGCTGAAAAACCGGCAGAAGAACTAATCCTAACCAAAGTAGCCAACTCCAGCGCAACAGTTGAAGACATTCAAAACGCCGGCCCCTGGGAGCGCTTTATGCTGCTCAATGACGGTAAAGACGGAGAAGCCGTCGCACGCAACGGGCCCAACGGCTCCGGTGGTAAAATCCACATGGTACGCCCGAAGGAAGACTCCGACATCCCCTGGACCGCACTCCTCCTCGGCCTCTGGATACCCAACTTCTTCTATTGGGGCCTTAACCAGTATATCGTCCAGCGTACACTCGGCTCCAAATCACTCGCTGAAGGTCAGAAAGGGATCGTCTTTGCCGCCTTCCTCAAGCTCCTCATCCCCTTCCTCGTCGTCATCCCCGGCATCCTCGCCTATAACCTCTTCTCCGGCGATCTCCTTAACCCCGCCACCGGAGAATATGACTATGACGCCGCTTTCCCGGTACTCGTCCGTAACCTGATCAAGCCGTACCCCCTCATTTCCTGGTTTGTTCTCGCTGCTCTTAGTGGAGCCGTCATCAGTTCCCTCGCCTCCATGCTCAACTCCGCATCGACCATCGCTACGATGGACCTCTATGCAAAATTCAGCGGAGAGAAAAACCCCGCCAAACTTGTTACTGTCGGCCGCACCTTTGTTGTCCTCTTTGTTATCCTTGCTGGATTGGTTGCTCCGGCACTCGATAATTTTTCCAGCATCTTCGCCTATATTCAGGAGTTCCAGGGCTTTATTTCACCCGGTATTCTCGCCGTCTTTATCTTTGGCTTCTTCTCCCCCCGCACTCCGCGCTACTTCGGTGCCGTTGGTATCGGCTTAAACGTCGTTTCCTATGGCGCCTTCAAATGGTTTCTCGGCCCATGGCTTGTCAGTAAAGGCTGGTGGTACGCTGAGCAGATCGCATTCCTCGACCGTATGGCCATCTGCTTCTTTATTGTTCTCATCGCCGGACTCCTTCTCACCATTCTCAAGCCGATGAAGGAACCCGTCACTATGCCGGTCAACGAAGAGATCTCCCTCGAGTCTTCCCGCTCAGCCAAAATCGTCGGTGCTATCGTAGTCGTTGCCACTCTCGCGCTCTACGTCGTCTTCTGGTAACTCAATCCTCCTGCCGCGCGATGACGCCATCGCGAACCAGAGACCTGACCACGTCCTCCGCATAGGCACCTAGGGCCTCCATACCGATGTCTCTCTGCACCGATAATCGAGCGTGCTCCCACCAGACCGCCTTTGGCCAACCCGGCACATAGAGAGACGCCTGCAAGAGAGCCCCTTGTGCCACTTCCCAAATTACCGCATCCTCCGAAAGTAAACCGCTTAGCGAAACACGATGCCCCGACCGATAGCGCTCCTGCGTAACCACCAGTGCTCGCGCTACCAGCACCGCTGCATCCGGTGAGGCCTCCAGATAATCAATCAGTGCAGAAATCTCTAAATCCCTGAGATCCGGAAAATGCTCCATCGAAGCCTCTGCCAAAACACCCGCTGCACGCAAATCAGCTACCATCGCCGTTTCAAATGCTGCCCGCTTATCCGCATCGTAAGCATAACCAACCACCAGAAAGCGCGATGGGACATCACCTTCACTTGCACTTGACCAACCCGGATCATTGACCGAACCCAATGACTCCAGTTCCACTGGGCTGGCACAGCCGGAAAAAAACAAAGCACACAAAAATAGTATTTTTCTAGAAATCATATAAAATCAATGCGACCCCTTTCCATACACATTACAAAACTAAAAATCGAAACTACCCATCCACCGGACGCCATTCGTGTTTGGGATAACGACCAGCCAGTTCTTTACGCACATGGACATAGGCGCCGGTCCAGAAGCTGTCGAGATCGTCGGTCAAATGAGCCGGTCGTCCATTGGGCGCCAATAGTTCGACGAGCAGTGCTACCCGTCCATTGGCGATCCGCAACTGATCGCCCGGCAGATCATAAAAATCCTGGAGCTTGGAAGCAATGAAGGCCCGGCCATCGGATTCGTAGCGGATCGATGCGGGACGCTTGCGCCGGGGCAGTTCCCTCTCCGCCGGGGCATAGGCGTCGATGTAGTACAGTTGTGCGGGGTCGAGCCATTGCTGCACGACGGGCAAGACCGGACGGTCCTTGATTTCCTTATAGCTGGTCGACCCGTGGCAGATCTGCTCGATAAGGAAGCTGCGGGCGGCATCGTCGATCGGAGCGATTTCCGTTTCCGGGCAATGACGGGCGACAAAATTCACCCGCTGGATCCATTTCTCGACGGCGGCATTCCATTGCTTGAGGACGAGATTTCCGGAAAGCACCTCAGCGGCGAGTTTTTCCGCGGCGGCTCCGGCATCCGGCTCACCGGGCACCGGCTTGCTCAGAGCCAGTCCGCGAAAGGTGCGCTCGGCCAGTGCGACTACGCGGCGGGCCGATGCATCGTACCGGGTGGAGGTATCCGAAATAAATTCCCCGGGGTAATCCTTCTCCAGCCAGTCCATTTCCACCGCAGTGGCCATGCCGATAAGGAGCGTGGCCTCGCCCCGCACGATGCGTTCTTCGACTTCGGCAGCGACGAAGAGAGGGGCTTCGACCAAACTCTCGCGGCGAAGCTCACCGGAACGCTGGTGGACCAATCGGCAGCGGCGCGTACCCGGGTCGTTACGCAGGCAAAGCTGATCCGAAAAAGCAGCGAGCAGCGCGTGGCAAACCGCCGACTTGGGGTCTACAGGAGTGGTGTCGACCGGTCCCATGCGTTCGGCCATTTTGGCGATTTGACGGCTCGCTTCCCAAGCCTGTCGGGCGGCTCCGGCATGAATCCCCCGCTCAACACAATCGGCTCGTTTAAAATGGTTTGCATGGGCGTACTGCAAAGCACGCAACTGGACAAAAAAATCGGATCGGGGATCGGCCGGATCCTCCAACTCACGAATTTGCGTTTTGCGAATAGCCGCTTCCTGAGCGGGGCGGTAGAGTCCTCGGCCCTGGGCAATCGCGGCAATTTTTGCAACTTCGTCGAGCACGCCGCGCTCGACCCCCTCGAGGAGCATTCGGGCAAAGCGTGGATGGAGTGGCAGGCGGGCCATATCGCGACCACGCTTAGTGACAGAGCCGGTGGCATCAAACGCCCCGAGGTCCTGAAGTAAGGCTTGGGCTTTTTCCAGCGATGCGGCATCGGGCTCTTCGAACCAGGGAAAGGCGTGAAAATCCTCTACCCCATGAGCGGCCAGCAGGAGCAGTGACTCGGAGAGATCGACCCGCCGAACTTCTGCCGTATCGCGCTGTGGGCGGGCCGCCTGTTCGGCCTCGCTCCAAAGCCGTATGCAACGACCGGGGCCAGTGCGTCCGGCACGACCCCGCCGCTGTTCGGCGGCGTCGCGGCTGATCGGTTCGACGAGGATGGAGTTGATTCCACGGCGCGGATCAAATCGAGCAATGCGGGCCAGTCCACCATCGAGGACGAGGCGGACACCGTCGATCGTGATGGAGGTCTCGGCGACATTGGTGGCGACGATGACCTTGGGCTGGTCACTCGGGTCGACTGCGCGATCCTGCGCCTCGGGGGAAAGCTCGCCATAGAGCGGGAGAACCTGACGACCGCTCACCTCGGGCAGTGATTCCAGCGCGGCAATCGTCCGGCGAATCTCATAAGCGCCGGGCATAAAGACGAGAACGTGCCCGGTCTCCCCATTGCGCACGGCATCGCGAAAAGCGCGGGCCGCCCGTTCCCAGACGGGTGCTGCCTGCCGCCCGAGAGAGGCGCCGGCGTAGGCCACTTCTACAGGGTACATACGCCCGGCTGCTTCCACTTGGGCAGAGGGTTGGAGGTACCCGGAAAGCGACTCGACATC
>CENU01045005.1_pt1 | contig 33018 bp, 34 predicted proteins | sample 361331 | NCBI WGS metagenome assembly CENU01 (sample SAMEA2619766, study PRJEB7988) | marine metagenome | isolation source: saline water (ENVO:00002010), including | reverse complement strand
ACCTCAGGACTTGGAGGCATTTATCCAAGTGGGGTAAAAATAGGTACCTTGGACAAAATTAATGAAGGTGATGTGAATAAAATTGAGTTAGAAATTAGATTAATAGCTAATCCGATTTCAGATGATCTTTTGGGAGTCATTAGTCTCTAATGAGAGAACTATTTAGGAAAATTTTTCTGATAATAATTGCTAGTAATATAGAGTCAATTTTTTACCTTTATTTAATAAATATATATGTTATTTTTCCAATTACATTTTTATTATATTCATTTCTTATTTACAAGACTGATAAATATAACAATGCAATTGAAGCTTTTTTTATTGGGCTTCTTGTTGATTTAATTTCAGGAACATACTTTGGAACAAATGCAGCACTTTTTTGTTTGATGAGTTACTTAATAAATTTGAATTCAAATTCTTTTAAACTCTTCTCTTATCTTCAAGTATGTCTTTTTTTTGGAATAACGTCATCCGCCTATGTAGGATTTACTCAAATGATTCTTAATTTGTATAATTTTTCTTATAATATTTTATTTACAAGTGCATTATTTAACATCCTTTTTTGTATTTTGATAGCAATGCTTCCAATTTATTTTCCTAGATTTTTCTCTAGAAAGATCTAAATTATGAAAACGTTTAATGAGATAACTAAATATGCCTCAATAATTTTAATATTGATATTTGTTTTAATTGGATCCATCTTAGCAACTGTAATTTATAAGCCTGACCTTGCATTTAATTTTACAAATAATTACCTTATGAATGATTATGAAATTAAATATGAAAAAATTGAGTCAAATAATAATTTATTAAATCCATCATTTTCTTTAGAAAAAATTAATATTATAAATAAATCTTATAATTCAGTTTCTAATCTTAATAAATTATTTTTTAAAATTAATATTTCTAAATCAATTTTGAAAGGATTCCCTTATTTTACTGAAGTCATTGTTGAAAATTTTGAAACAGATGAAGAGAATCCCTCAATATTTAATAACTCTATAAAAATCTATCTCAACAACATTAATTTCAAAAATAGTAAGTATGATTTTATTGGTATGAACACATACCTTAATTTGCATGAGGGGAATATTTCAGTAAACAGTGATGAAGGATATATAAATAAATTAAGATTTAAAAATTTAAAAATCTTTAAATCAATCTCATCAAATGACTATTTTTATGATGGGAATTTTTACTTTAATGAAAAAGATATTAAAGATAATGATCTGCTTAATCTCAGTTATTTTAAAAAAAATAAAATCAACTTAAATGTAGAGACTAAAGGTCTTTATAGCTCAGAGGATCAAAGAATAAAGTCTATTAATAAATTCACTATCAGGGAATCTTACCTTGAAAGTATTGAAGGTTTTCAAATAAATGATATCGAAACTGTTATCTATTCTAATATTGATGAAACATTATCAGGTTTTTTTTCAACCTTAACGTTAAACCAAAAAATTAAGGGATCAATTAATGCAAAAAATAGTGAAATTGTTCTTAGATCAAATATTGTTTTTGATATGGACAAACTTTTTGACTATGGTGAATATCTAAATTTAAGTGGCATTGAAAAATTTAAGGCAAAACTAATTTTTGATAAAAGTGCTTCTCTTGAGTTACAAAGTAATTTAAGTAACACAGGCATTAATTCAAATATTAACGATTTAAATAAAAAGCCGAATGATTACTTAAAAACAAAAATTTTTATATCTGATTTATCTATACCAACATACAAGATTGAAAATAAGAAATTTAATGTTTTTGTTGATAGTAATAATAATGGATATTTTTCTCTTGGATCGACATTCAATGAAGATATAAAAAAACTAAATTTTAATGATGGGTTTTATATATTTTTAGAATTAGATGAACTAAAGATAGATAATTTAGTTATTAAAAATGTATTAGAGGGCGATTCAAATCTTAAATTAATTAAACTTAAAATAAACCAGCTAGATTTTTTCAAAAATATTTATTCTAACCAAAATTTTGAAATTAATTTTAATGGTAATGAAACCAAAGCATCTTTTTATGGCAATAATCTGAATGGAACATTTCGAACTGATTCTACTGGATTTTCAAGAATTGATGTTTTTAATACTAAATTTGAATTTAAGGGAGTAAATATCTTTGAATCAAATGATTCTTTTGATTTAAATAATATAAATCTCCGATTTGTAGGAAAAAATATTCAAATATTTGATGACATGTTCCAAAATATTGATTTTTATTTTTTAAGAAATAAAACATTAACTACAATCGATAATATTTATATTTCAAGCAGTAACATAAATATTGGACCATCTAGTGAAAATAAAAAAGCATATATTAGTTATAACAAACAAAATGATTTATATAAAATTAGAGGTATTTTTGAGCTAAATAATGAGAAGAATTTGCTTGGTAGTCTAATAAATTCTGATTTTGATTATTTTTTTTCAGACTTAAACATTCAATGGGTGAACCTCAATAACATAAAAGATCTTGAGGGTGATATAAGATTTTTGATAAAAGATTTTGAATCTAAAACTTCTTTACCAGATTCGCCTTTACTCAGAACTTTAAAATTATTTAATTTAAATGCTCTCATCGACAATATCAATGACAACAAAAATATCCTTTCAAATAGTTTAATAATTGATAGGGCAGAAGGAGATTTTTACATTGGTAAAAATAGGGCACTCTTTAAAAATCCTATTAAATTTGAAACTGCAGAAGCAAAAATGCAATGGCTTGGAGAAATCCTAAAAAATAATGATGGTTATTTAGAGGAATTAAATTTAGATTTACAAATGAGACTAAAAGTATCTGAAAATATTCCCTGGTATGCTGCAATTCTTGGAGGAGTGCCGGCTTTAGCAGGCGGTTTTGTTCTTGAAAATATATTTGATGATAGATTAGATGATGTGTCTACATTGAATTTTGTTGTAGGGGGCACAATTAATGAACCTGTTATTAATAGATTAAATTAAGTAAATTGTAGCTAGTCCTAAGAAAGATAAGAATCCTATAACGTCTGTAACCGTAGTGACCACAACACTTCCACTAATAGCAGGATCTTGATTAAAATTTCTTAGAATTAGTGGAACAAAAATACCAGCTGCAACAGATGCAATTAAGTTAATTACTAATGCACAAGAAATTAAAATTGCTAATGTAAATTGTTGAAACCAAATATAAGTTATTGACCCTACAAGAACAGATAAAACAATACCATTCAATATAGAAACAGCGAGTTCTCTTTTAAATAACCACCCTATGTTAGAAGTATTAATTTGTTCTAACGTTAATCCTCTCAAAACAATAGTAAGAGTTTGAGTTGCAGCAACACCTCCCATACTTGCAACAATGGGCATTAATATTGCTAAGTAGACAATCCTATCCAAAACATCTTGAAATAAATTTATGGTACTTGAGGCTATAAATGCAGTTAGCAAGTTCATTGCTAGCCAAAATACTCTTGTTTTAGCTGCTCTTCCAGGAGGGGCAAAAGTATCCTCTGCAACTCCGGCCATTCCGAGAAGATTTTGATCAGCATCCTCTCTAATTACATCAACAACATCATCAATAGTAATTCTTCCAATAAGCTGATTACTCTCATTAACAACAGGTGAAGAAATAAGATCATTTCTTTCAAAAATAGTTGCAACCTCTTTATCATCTTGATCTACGTAAAGTGGGGAAATTTCTGTTTCCATAATTTCTCTTACAGTCATAGATGGAGTTGCAGTTATAATTTTGCTAATTGATAACTCACCTAAATATTCATTATCATCGTTTACAACAAAAATTTTATCTGTATTTTCTGGTAGCTCGCCTTGATCTCTCAGATATTTGATTACCACTTCAATTGAATTATTTGGCCGCACGCTTATAACATCGGTATTTAAAAGTCCACCAGCGGTGTTGTCAGGATATGTAAGGCCTTTTTCTATTCTTTTTCTGTCCACTTGAGACATTTTTGAGAGAATCATTTTGGTTCTCTCCTCGGGCAAATTTTGTAGAATATCAACTATCTCATCTAGCTCAAGTTCTTTTACAGCTTCTGTAAGTTCTTCATCAGAAATATCTGAAACTAAATCTTGTTGTATCTCTTCTCCCAGCTCAAATAAGACATCTCCTTCTTCATCGGTTTTTAGAAGAGAAAATAAAAGCTTTCTTTGCTTTGGAGGTGAAGATTCTAGTGCATGAGCAATTTCTGATGATGACATATTGTTAAGAAGTCTTCGAATTTGATTCAAAGACAGATCAGAAGAATCAAGTATGATTTCTAAATTATTTTTATTTTCTTCTGAGTCTACTTTCATCTAATGTTATATTTACCTTTCCCTTGAAGAGGGTATATTATTTTTTTTTCTATACTTCGCAATTGTCCTTCTTGCAAGATTAAAACCTTTCTTATTCAATTCTATTGCAATTTTTTTATCACTTTTAGGTTTTTTTTCTAAGTTTACAATATCTTCTATCAGCTTCATTAATTGAATAGCAGATATATTACGAGTTCTTGATACTGATGAAACAAGTAAAGCCCTTAATGACATAACGCCCTTAGGAGTCTCAATATATTTATGTCTTAATATTCGAGAAACAGTAGATGGATGAACTCCAATTTTTTCAGCGATATTTTTATTACTTAATGTTTGAATTTTTAGTGGATTTTCTTCAAAAAAAGCAATTTGTATTGAACAAATATATTCACCAACTTTTTGAATAGTTTCATTTCTTTTTTTTACAGATGACATTAACCACTTAGCATCATTAATCTTTTCTAAAATTTTTTTGTTTTTAGAAGATTTTATTTCTTTTTTGACTTCAGAAATTAATTCATCATCTAAATTAATAATAGGAAAAGTGTCATCAATAAAGCTAACTCGATAATCAGAACTCTTTTTATATATCTTTAGATCAGGGTAAATAAATTTGGTATCTTCAAAATTTAATCCAGGACTAAGATCACACCTTTTAATTTCAGTTAACGATTTGTCAAATTCTTCTTTGGAAATGCCATCCTTAATCAAGTTTTCTTTTATAACGTCAATATCATCTAATTTTTCATTAAAAAGAATTTGATTACAAATATTTTTAATTTTCTTTGGTATATTCTTATGATTTATTTGTATTTGTATACATTCCTTATGATCTCTATACCCAATTCCGATTGGTGATAATGTTTGTATAGTATTTCTAAGAACATTTTCTATCTCACCCTGACTGACAGTAAAACGCATGATTGAACAAATATCTTCTATATCTTCAATCAATTGTCCTGATTCATCCATAGAATCAATAATTACTTTAGCAATCTCTATGTCTTTTTTACTAAGATGAATTTCATTGACCTGTTTTAAAAGTGAATCTCTTAAGCTAACCTTTGATTCAATATCAAAATCAAAATCACTACCATAAGAACCCTTATCATCTTGAGAAAAATCTTCTTTCTCCAAAAAAGGATTTTCATCTATCTCTTTTTCAATTTTTTTTATTAATTCAAATCTTGATAGTTGAAGAAGATCAATAGATTTTTTTAGTGAGGGAGTAAGCTTAAGTGATTGTTTTTGAATTAAGTTTTTAGATAAATTAATAGCCATTACATCAATTATACATATTGCCCAAATAAACTTTTTTTACTTGATCATTCTGTATTAGATTATCTTTATCACCCCTAGCTATTATTTCACCAAGCATTAATATTGCGGCTTCAGTGCATATTTCTAATGTTTCCCTGACATTATGATCCGTAATTAGTATTCCAATTCCTTTATTTGAAAGACTTATTAAGATCTTTTTAATATCCTCTATAGCTATTGGATCAATCCCTGCAAAAGGCTCATCTAGTAAAATAATTTTTGGTTTTGAAGCAAGGGTTCTTGCAATTTCTACTTTTCTTCTTTGACCTCCTGACAGTTGCCTTCCTTTAAGCTTAGATATTTTTTCTAATCCAAACTCATTTATAGACTTATCAACAAAATAATCAATTGCATTTTTATTATTTAGCGATAACTCTGCTAATCCACGCAAATTTTCAATTACAGTCAAATTTTGAAAAATAGATGGTTCTTGAGGAAGATATTTTATTCCCATGTTAGATCTTTTATGCATAGGAAGATTAGTAATATTTTTTTTTGAAAGAAGCACTTCACCCGAATCACACTTTAAAAGACCAGCAATAATATAAAATATAGTAGTTTTACCAGCACCATTTGGACCTAGAAGACCATAAATATATCCTTCATTAACTTTGAAATTGATATCTTTAATAATTTTTTTATCATTCATGGATTTTGAAACATTTTTTATTTCTAACATATCTTTAGTTTGAGAAAATTTTACCCGTTATCGGATTAAAAATTATTAATTTTGAAGAAACACTTATGTTATCAATCTTTATATTTGCATTTCCTATAAGATGAACTTTTTCATCCGAAAAGAGTAAAATTTCATCAGCTTCTCCATTAAATGCTCTTTTAGAGTTATTTGATTTTATTATTGATGGTAAACCTTTGATTGAAAAAAGATTGCTTTCATTATTATATATGGCTGTACTTGCAGTAATTGATAGAATATTGGAGCTAATTTGAACATTATTTGAAAATGAAACCTCATTTGAATTTTGATTATATTCAATTCTTTCAGCAGTTATATTTGTTTTGTCATTAAAAATATTTGCAGATATATTATTAAAAAAAATTAAACACAGTAAAAATATATACTTTTGATTCAATTATAATATCCTTGCTTCAATAAGATCATGCATAGAAATAACTCCAACTGTTTTATTTTTTTCTTGCACAATCAATGTAAAAATTTTATTTTTTTCCATAAACTTAGCTGCATCTACTGCAAGATCATAGGCATCAATTTTTTTAAATTTTTTAGTCATTACTTTTTGAATCTCAGTAGTATTAATGTCAATTTTTTTATTTAAACATCTCCTCAAATCACCATCTGTAAAAATACCAATAACTATACTGTTCTTTACTACAAGTGTTATGCCAAGATTTTTTTCAGTAATCTCTATCAGTGCTTTGTTAAGTTTCGTTTTAGGATTTACTTTAGGGATATCTTTTCCAGTATGCATTAAGTCTTTTACTTGTGTGATAAGTTTTTTTCCAAGTTTTCCAGCTGGATGTGAATATGCAAAATCTTTTTTTGAAAAACCTTTTGCTTCAAGTAATGCAATTGATAATGCGTCACCAAATGCTAATGAATTCGTAGTTGAAGATGTAGGAGCTAAGTTAAGTGGACAAGCCTCTTTTGCAGATTTTATTTGAATTTTAATATCTGATGACTTTGCAATAGTAGAATTATTATTAGCTGTAAGGGATGCAATCTTTTTGCAATGCCTTTTTAAAGAAGAAATAATATTAATAATTTCGTCTGTTTCTCCTGAATTTGAAATTAGTAAAACAATATCTTCCTTTTTAACAAGACCCATATCCCCATGCGCTGCCTCAGTAGGATGAATAAATATTGATGGTGTGCCTGTGCTGGACAATGTTGCAGAAATTTTTTGGCCAATATGCCCTGACTTCCCAACCCCCATGACAATTAAATTACCCTTTAGATTCATTATAGAGTCACACAATTTAACAAATGAACTATCTAGTTGGCTTGAAATACCTTTAAGGGAATCAGACTCTATTTTAAGAGTTCTTTTTGCCGAGGTTATGTAGTCATGCTTTTTCATAAAAGTAGAAAATTAATGTTAAATCAAATGTTATAATAGACTAATGTTGCATTCACATAAAAATTATTTAGTACTTTTTTTATTTGTCTTTGCTTCAATTTCGATAAAATCTGAAACGAATCCCTATAAATTTATAGATGATAATGCACAAAAAATGGTCAAAGTGCTTACAAATAATTCTGAATTATTTCTCTCAAACAGAGAAGCCTATGAAAATAAAATTAAAGAAATTTTTGAACCTATGATTGATTTTAGAAGGGTCTCCGCAAGTGTGATGGGAAAAAAATATTATTTAATTGCTACACATGATGAAAGGGCTAATTTCGTATTGATCTTCAAAGATTCTTTACTAGATACATATGCAGAAACATTAGCTCAATGGGGAGATTCAACAATTTCTACAGAATTTCCAAATAATACTGACATTGATATAGATGTTAAAACGATTGAAGTAAAACAAATATTAGATACAGGAAGTAGTGAATATCCTATTTCATATAAATTAAGATTAGTTAAAGAAAAATGGAAGATTGTTAACATAATCATTAATGGAGTTAATTTAGGGCTTACCTTTAGAAATCAGTTTCAAGCATTGGCAATTTCAAATGAAGAAAATATTGAATTAACTATTAAAAATTGGGTTTCAGATGCAGGTGATGCTGGAATATCCTAGATGGAAGAAATTATTAAAGAAATCATTGAAGAGAATATACCAGATGCCGTATGTTATTTTGAAGGTGACTCATGCAATTTAAAATTAACTGTAACGTCCGATTCATTTAAAGATCTAAAACTGCTTGATCAGCACAAGAGAGTTTTAGAATTACTTAAATCAAAATTTCAATCAGGCGAACTTCATGCATTAAGCATAGAAACAAAATCTTGCTAAAATGGAAAAACTTTTAATAAAAGGCGGCAATCAATTAAAAGGAAAAATAAGCTGCTCAGGCGCTAAAAACGCTGCATTACCAATTCTAGCAGCCTCAATATTATGTGATGAAAAACTCGTTTTAAAAAATCTTCCTTATCTACAGGATATAACTACCATGTTCGAATTATTAGGATCCATGGGAGCAGAAATTTTATTAGATGAAAACATGAATTTTACGATCAATACAACTAATTTAAATGAGATAGAAGCTAGGTATGAATTAGTTAAAACTATGAGAGCATCAATTTTAGTTCTTGGACCCTTGCTGGCAAGACACGGAAAAGCAAAAATTGCACTACCAGGAGGTTGTGCAATTGGATCAAGACCAGTTAACTATCATTTAGATTCTCTTAAAAAGATGGGAGTAAATATTAGTTTAAAAAATGGTTACATTGAGGCTAAAGTTGATAAGTTGAAAGGTGCAGATATTATATTCGATGGTGTTACTGTGACAGGAACAGAAAATTTGATGATGGCAGCAACATTGGCTGAGGGTGTTACAACTCTTCAAAATGTTGCAAAAGAGCCGGAAATAAAAGATCTTGCAGAAATGTTAAATAAAATGGGTGCAAAAATTGAAGGCGCAGGCTCAGATTTAATAAAAATAACTGGTGTTGAGAAGTTATTTGGGGCTGAGGTTCAGATTCCGGCTGATAGAATCGAAGCTGGAACATATCTAGTTGCAGCCGTTGTGACCAAGGGTGAAATTGTAATTGATGACATTAATCCAGTCAGATTAATGCGTGTTATTGAAAAGTTAAAAGAAACTGGAGCTATCATTGAATATGATAACAACTCTATATCAATTATAATGAGAGAAAGCATTCCAAAACCTGTGGACATACAAACAGCACCTTTCCCTGATTTTCCTACCGATATGCAGGCACAATTTTCAGTTATTAATGCAATTTCTTCAGGTATAGCAAAAGTTAATGAGACAGTATTTGAAAATAGGTTTATGCACGTTTTAGAACTCAATAGGATGGGTTGTGATATTAGTGTTAAAGGAAGCCAAGCAACAATAAAAGGTGTCCATTCACTCTTTGGTGCAGAAGTAATGGCAACAGACTTAAGAGCCTCAGCTAGTTTAATTATTGCTGGTCTTTGTGCAGAAGGTGAGACAATTGTAGATAGGATATACCATATTGATAGAGGCTATGAAAGAATAGAAGAAAAGTTAAATTATCTTGGCGCTGAAATCACTAGACTTCCTAGTTAAAAGTTATAAGCAAATTCATGCATAATAATTTCTTTTTTATTTGTATAAAATTCTAGTTTTAATTCTTCTCCAAGAGTTGCAAATTTCATAGACTGAATAAGATTATTCCAAGTTCCATCTTGTTCATTAATTCGAACAATAATATCATTTACTCTTATACCTTTTTCATAGAGAGGCCCAATTTTATCTATCTCAATAATTTTTAATCCATTAATAATATTGTTATCACTATTCAGCTTGACTTTAGATACTCGAAAGTTTCCTATCCATAAAGTATTGATTTTTCCGTACTTAATTAGTTGTGAAGAAATCTGAACAACTAAATTAGAGGGAATAGCAAATCCAATACCTTGATATGCGCCAGTTTTGGAGAAAATTTTTGAATTTATTCCAATTAGATTACCATTTTCATTTATTAGAGCACCACCAGAATTACCAGGGTTTATAGCAGCATCAGTTTGAATAAGTTGAAGATAGGGATTGCCATAATCTCTTCCAGTAGCACTAATTATTCCACTTGAAACAGATATACCAATCCCATAAGGGTTTCCAATTGCTAAAACTTTATCTCCAATCTTTAATTGCTGTGAATTAGCAAAATCAATTGGATATATTTGTTCCTCGGGTGAAATTTTCAATACGGCAAGGTCAGAATTTTCATCAATACCGATAATTTTTGCTTCATAAACTTTCCCACTCTTAAGACCTACTTCTATTTTTTGACCTGTTAGAATATGAAGATTTGTAACAATATATCCGTCTTTAGAAAAAATAACTCCTGAACCTATACCATTTCTTTTTTTATTTTGACCTCTCTCAAATGTTGATGAGATTGTAACCACCGAAGCTATTGATTTTTCAGTGGCATTTACTAATTTGTTTTTATCATTAGTTATAAAGTACCATGTCCCTAAGGAAGCAATGAGTATTACAAGTATATAATTTAAAATATTTTTATAAGAAAATTTCATAATGTCTCTAAGCAAAAATATCATCGATGAGCTTAAAAACCAAGGAAGTATTCCTAATGTTTACCAAGAACATCTCATTAAAGTCTTTGATAATATACAACTTAATATTGGTTTAATTGACGAAATTGTAAATTTTTTTAAAAAAAGAAGTTTAGGTATTTATATATGGGGTGAGGTTGGAAGAGGAAAAACTCTTCTAACAAATGCTTTCTTAAAAAATTTACCAAAAAAAATTCATTTTCAGAATTTCCATTACATTGAATTTATGAATTACATTCATGAAAACCTTACCAATCTCTCAGGCAAAAAAGATCCTTTAAAAGAAATTGCAAAAATTTTGTCAAAAAATAATAGATTAATTTGTATTGATGAATTTCAAGTTGAAGATGTTACTGATGCAATGATAATAGGAAATCTGTTGAACATGCTTTTAAGTTTGAACGTAATTATTGTAATCACTTCAAATGCTCATCCTGATAATCTTTATATAGATGGACTTCAAAGACAAAAACTTATGAAATCAATTAATTTTTTAAAGACAAGGATAGAAATATTTCATTTGAAGGGAGATATAGACTATAGAACTAATAAAATTATTAATTTAGATCATAAAAACACTGAATTTTTTAAAGACCATGATATACATGAATTTATAAATAATGCTTTTGGAATAAACAATATCATTAATGAACTAATAATTAACGATAGAAAATTTATTTGCAAAAACTTATCAAATAATTTTCTGTGGATTGAATTTACTTCTTTTTTTGGGAATCCAACGAGCTCAAGTGATTACAATTATATATGTGAAAAGTTTGACTGGATTTTCATTAGTGATTTTATTCTTTGTGATGATGATTCGATTGACTTAGTTAGAAGGTTTATATCTTTTGTTGATATCGCGTATATGAAAAAATCGAAGGTTAAGTTTTTTTCAACTAATATTGAATTACCTTCACTATATGTTGGAAAGAAAATTGATAATCTATGGGTTAGATGCTCAAGCAGGTTAAAAGAAATGCAAAATCAAGAATATTTTTTTCAAGATAAATTTTAATTAAATGCATATAAATATTGATATATCTCTTAGTAAACATTAATATTCGCTTCTCAATTTAAATGTTTATGAAAACTTACTCATTAAAAAAAGAAGATGTAACTAGAAGTTGGTTTGTTTTAGATGCCTCTGATAAAGTTCTTGGAAGATTAGCTACAAAAATAGCAGATAGAATTAGAGGTAAAGACAAGCCTTCATTCACGCCTCATACAGATGGTGGTGATTATGTAATTGTTGTTAATGCGGAAAAGATCAAGGTTACAGGTTCTAAGTCCACTGATAAAAAATATTATACTCATTCGTTGTATCCTGGTGGCCTTAAAACTAGAACTTTTAAAGACTTAAATGAAAAAAATCCTGAAAAGATAATTGAAAATGCCGTAAAAGGAATGCTTCCAAAAAATAAACTAAGAAAAGAAATTATAAAAAAACTTAAAGTATTTAAAGGTCCTAATCATGATCACGAGTCACAAAAACCTATAAACTGGAATCCAACAATATGACAACTGAGATTCACTATGCTACTGGAAGAAGAAAAACTTCGTCTGCGAGGGTTTATTTAAAAAAGGGTAAGGGCAAGATACTCGTAAATAACTCTGAACTAGACAATTACTTTGGCAGAAAAGTTGCTCAAATGTTAGTTCTAGAGCCACTCGAACTAACTGAACTTGTTGAAAAGATAGATATAGATGTAAAAGTTAAGGGTGGCGGTAGTTTTGGTCAGGCAGGAGCAATAAGACATGGTATTTCAAGAGCACTTACTTCATTCGATGAAGATTTAAGGCCACAGCTTAAGAAAGCAGGACTTCTTACAAGAGACCCTAGAAAAGTTGAAAGAAAGAAACCCGGTCTGGTAAAAGCAAGAAAAAGTAAGCAGTTTTCAAAGAGATAAACTTTATATATAATTTTTATTTTTATATATAAGTAGATTTTATATCACTTCAATATGCTATAATTATTTGTATTTTTAAGCACACATTCTTAAATGCAAGAAAAAGATAAAACAAGAAGAAAAGTTTTAATAGGTTTAACTAGCGCAGTTGGTTTGTCTGGATTACCTTTCGCTGCAACACCATTTATTGCAGCTTGGAATCCAAGTGCAAAAGCAAAAGCTGCTGGTGCTCCAGTAAAAATAGATGTTTCGAAAATGCAATATGGACAACAAATACAAGTTGCTTGGAGAAAACAACCAGTATTTGTTGTAAGACATACTGACGAAAGCCTTGCAAGTCTTGAAAAATCTGCATCAAAGTTAGCAGACCCAAATTCTGAAACAATAACAGAGTTATACAAAGGATTAAATCCGACTAGATCAAGAAGTGCTGAGTATTCAATTATGTCTGGTGTTTGTACACATCTAGGTTGCTCTCCAAAGTATCATCCTGAAGTAGAGCCAAAACCTTGGGATGAATCATGGAATGGAGGGTTTTTTTGCCCATGCCATGGATCGATGTTTGATATGGTTGGTAGAGTTTATAAAGGTGTTCCAGCACCTACAAATTTAACAGTACCTCCTCATATGTTTGAGGGAAGTATTTTAACTATTGGAGAGGATAAGGAGATATAAATGACTGAAATGGCTGGTAAATTATTCTCTTGGCTTAATGCCAGGCTTCCAATTGTCAATACTTTTGAAAGGCATCTTTCAAAACATCCTGTACCATCAAAAGTAAATTTTTGGTACTTGTTTGGAGCTCTAGCTTCTGTAGTACTGATAATACAAATAGTCTCTGGTATTTGGTTGATAATGCCATACTCTAATACAGAAGAGCAGGCATTTTCTTCTGTTGAATATATTATGCGAGATGTCGATTACGGGTGGGTAATAAGATATATCCACACTACCGGAGCATCTTTATTTTTTGCAGTTATCTACTTGCATATGTTTAGAGGATTGCTTTATGGCTCCTATCAAAAACCAAAAGAACTAGTGTGGGTATTTGGATGTACAATTTATTTAGCAATGATGGCTGAGGGCTTTTTAGGATACGTATTGCCATATGGACAAATGTCTTATTGGGGTGCTCAAGTAATTATTTCTCTTTTTGGAGCAATACCATATATTGGTGAGTCACTTGAGCTATGGGTCAGAGGAGATTACTACATATCAGGGATTACAATTTCTAGATTTTTTGCACTTCATGTGGTTGCTCTTCCATTAGTTTTAATAGCTTTAGTTTTTCTACACCTAGTAGCTCTCCATGAGGTTGGTGCTGGAAATCCAGAAGGGGTGGATATAGAAGCTCATCTTGATGATGATGGCGTACCTTTAGACAGTGTTCCATTTTTTCCATACAAGGTTTTAAATGCTTTAGTAGGCATAGGCGTTTTTATGACAGTATTCTCCATAATTATGTTCTTTTTTCCTGAAGGTGGTGGTTATTTTATAGAGATGGCAAATTTTCAAGAAGCTAACCCTTTAGTTACGCCAGAACATATAGCTCCTGTTTGGTATTACGCACCATTTTATACAATGCTTAGAGCTGTGCCTGATCCTCTTGGTGGACTAATTGTAATGGGGTCAGCTGTTGCAATTTTCTTTGTTGTTCCTTGGTTAGATAGGAGCAAGGTTGCCTCAATAAGATATAAAGGTTTGTCCAGCAAAATTGCTCTTACAATGTTTGGAGTCAGTTTTATTACTCTTGGATACCTTGGAACTGTTGGTGTAACAGAAATTAGAAAAACAATGAGCGTAATCTGTACAGTAATTTATTTTGCTTATTTCTTGCTAATGCCAATATATACAAAGTATGAAACCACCAAAGAAGTCCCACAAAGATTGTGATAAGTAAATATTTCCATAAGGCACTACCTTTTTTTCTTATAACTTTTATTAGTATTGAAATCTATTCTGCAGAAGGCGGTCCATGTAAAGACTATGGTGAATGTGATAATTTTAAATATTCCTTAAATGATACTGAATCTCTTCAAAGAGGTGCATCAGCTTATATAAATTATTGTTATGGTTGTCATTCGCTAAAATATTCTAGGTGGGGAAGGGTAGCAAAAGATCTTGAGATTCCTGAAGAAATTTTTTTTGAAAACCTTGTTTTTGATAAATCTATTAAAGCTGGTGATTTAATGACAGGCGCAATGCCTAAGAACTCTGCAGATTGGTTTGGTGTAATGCCTCCTGACCTTACCCTAGTATCAAGGTACAAAGGCGATGATTGGATTTATTCATATCTGAGAGCTTATTATGAGGATTCTTCAAAACAATATGGAGTCAACAACTTAGTTTACCCAGGAACGGCAATGCCAAATGTATTGATGTCTCTTCAAGGCAATCAAAAGTTAGTTTGTAAAAACATACCTTTAATAGCATCCAACGGGGGTGAAAAAAGAGATGAATTTGGAAATGCTGTTTCCAAGGAAAAATGTGGTTTTCTAGAGGTTGAGAAAGGAACTGGCGCATTAACCAAAGAAGAATTTAATAATTTAATATATGATATAACAAATTTTTTAGTTTATGTTGGTGAACCATCTAAGGCAACAAGAGAAAGAATTGGTTGGTATGTAGTATTTTATTTCTTAATTTTTACTGCAGTTTCCTCTTTGTTGTATAGAGAATATCATAAAGATTATCTAAAAAAATAAGAGGAGAAGATATGATTTTATATTCAGACAGAGATGATCACTATAGTCAAAGAGTTAAAATTGTTTTGGCTGAAAAAGATATTTCAGCTGAGATTAATGAGCTAATACTCGAAGAAACTTCTGATGAAATTTTATCAATTAGTCCTTATCACAAACTTCCAATATTGGTAGATAGAGACCTAGCAATCCACGATACATCTGTAATGATGGAATACCTCGATGAAAGATTTCCTCATCCTCCTTTATTGCCAGTTTATCCAGTTGCTAGAGCAAATAGCAGAACTTTAATGTTAAGAATTGACAGAGAATGGTGTCCGATGGTAGATACTTTAATTGAGGGTAAGAAGTCTGAAAAAGAATTAATTAAAATAAGAGAAGAGCTGTTGCATGAAATTTCTTCTATAGCACCAACTTTTAAGGAATTTAAGTTTTTTATGAGCGACGAATTTACTCTTGTTGATTGTTATTTTGCCCCTATCTTGTGGAGACTACCTTCGATAGGAATTAAACTTCCTGTAAATAGACATTTAAAGCCATTGATAGATTATCAAAAAACTGTGTTTGAGAGGCCTGGGTTTCTAGATAGCCTATCTTCCCTCGAAAGAGATCTTAAATCTGATCAGTAAGACCATTTATATCAACCTTCCACATTGGTATGTTTCTTGAAACACATTCATTTTGATTAATATCTGCAAAACCAGTACTTAAATATATTTCTGAAATATAAAAATTATTATTTTTTACTTTTTCTAAAATTAGGTAATCACTAATGAGCATTTTTTCAAGTTCACTTTTTATATTAGTTACATCATTTTTTTCTGTGATTCTTTTTATCATTTGCTTATTAACTGGAAGTGAAATACTTTCAAAATCTGCTAAATCATTAATATTATTAGCTCCATGAATAATTTTTGTATTTGAGAAAAGCTTTGATCCAAAATCAAGATTTCTATAAATTGGTATTATTGTTTTCCCTAGTTGGTAATCTAAGAGAAAATATACTTTATCAATATCATTTCGTGATCTGGGAAAATGTTCAATGGTAATTTTTTTATCTAAGGATTCAATTAAGGATAATCTTTGATTACTATCATATGCTTTTAGAAGCTTCTGGACATCACTCTCAAGATTTGAATTGTCAATTAAATGATATATTTCGTCAGGATAATCCTTTTTAAGCCTTTCAATATTTTTAAGATTTTCTTTAGAATAGACTATGAGAATCTTTTTTGATAAATCTCTGTCAAGAATAAAGACATTTTTATCAATTAAATTCTGTTGTTCATCAATAAAACTTTTACAGAAAAATTTATTTTTTGAATTTAAAATATCTTCCTTCAGTTCAAAGCTATTAGGGGAATTAAAATCAATATTAAACTTTATATTCTCTTTCAAAAGAGACTCAATAATTAATTCTTTATTTTTTTTAGATGTTTTAATTTTTAAATTAAGAACATTTTTTTGGGCGATAATATTTTTAAATAATAAATCTTCTATCTCATCATGAAACTTCTTCTTAAAGTTATTTTTTTCTAGATTAAAAAGCAAAATCTCAACTTCTTCTTCAAATAAGTAATTAAATGTATAGAGCTTATATACAATATTGGATAAATCTTTTTTTTGAGAGTTATTTATTTTTGATTCGTTAAAGATTGAATTAAAAAATTCTTTATCATTTGACGAGTTATCATTTAATATGATCATGCTTGAGCAAGATAATAAAAATAACAATAAAGCACATAAAATAAATGTTATGTTTAGTTTCATAAGAATTTTTTAAAAATGTTAAATTTCATATCTACACCAATTGGTAATCTAAATGATATATCACTCAGAGCTATTGAGGTAATCATAAACTCAGATCATTTATACTCAGAAGATACCAGAAATTTTAAAAAACTTTTAAATCATATTAATTGTAAAAAAAAATCAAAAAGTTTTCATGAACATAATGAAGAAAAACTAATAGGGGAGATATTAAATCTTATTAAAGAAAACAAATCTGTCTCAATAGTTACAGATGCCGGAACTCCTGCCATTTCTGATCCAGGATACAAGTTAATCCAACAGTGCATAAAGAAAAATATAGCTTTTTCATTAATTCCTGGACCAAGCTCAGTTATAAGCGGTCTTGTAATGTCAGGCCTTCCAACAAATCAATTTTCATTTTATGGTTTTATTCCGAGAAAAAAAAATGATCAGGAACATTTTTTTAACTTAGTTAAGAACGATTCAAAAACATCTATATTCTTTGAGTCACCAAAACGGTTGAAAAAATCTATAAACAATATGCAAAACATATTTGAACCCTCAAGAAGAATTTCTATATGTAAAGAAATGACCAAGTTCCATGAAAATATAATCATTGATAATTTATCCAATATTATGAAAACAATTGAGGAAAAAAATATTTCTTTAAAGGGTGAGATAGTGGTAGTGCTTGAGGGGAATTTAGTCAAAAATAACAATATTGAAATCAACAAAAAAGTAAAGAATGCATTTTTAGAAAAACTTTCAGCATCAGATGCAGCAAAATTAATCTCTCTAATTACAAAAAAAAATAAGAGAGATATATATGATTATCTGATAGAAAAATAAAAAAATCTTATTATAATAGCGATGAGTTGGTTGGATGATCGCTAATTTTTTAGAGGAAAGTCCGGACTTCAAAGAGCAAAGCGCCAGGTAACGCCTGGGAAGTGTGAACTTACGGAAAGTGCAACAGAAAATATACCGCCAATTTATTGGTAAGGGTGAAATGGTGAGGTAAGAGCTTACCGCTTAAATGGTAACATTTAAGGCATTGCAAACCCCAGCTTGAAGCAAAACCAAATAGAAATCCTATAAAGTTGCTCGCTTTGGATTTGGGTAGGTTGCTAGAGTATTGTGGTAACACAATATCAAGATAGATGATCATCTTTTACAGAATCCGGCTTACAAACCAACTCACTTTTTTCATTATTAATGAGGTTAATATCTATTTGTGTGAAAAAGTGTGTAAAAGTGTTGCAAAGTGTGTAAAAAGACTTTATATTTTATAAATGTATGGCTTTAATGCAGTAACTTTAGATAAGAAAGGAAGACTTTTAGTACCTGCTAGATATAGAGATGTCCTCCAACTTCAAAAACATAATAAGATTGTCATTACAAAAGATCCTCAATATTCATCCTTAAAAGTCTACACCTCTTCTGAGTGGGAGCAAATTTCTAAAAAATTAGAATCTCTTCAAGGACTTGATCCAATTGTAAGAAATCTGCAATGGACAATCTTAGGAAATGCCTATGAATGTGATCTTGATGTTTCTGGAAGAATGCTTCTAAGGATTCCAACAGATCTTCAAATATATTCTGAAATTCAAAATCAAAAACAGATTGCGTTTGTTGGTATGGGAAATAAATTTGAAATATGGAACATTAAAAATTGGGAAATGAGGCAAACAGGCGGACCACTCTCTGCTGAAATATTAGATGTTGTTCTCCCAGAGAGCATTAAATCAATGTCATTTTAAAAGGGGAAAAAAATGGATTTTGAAGTAATTAGTCAAGAAATTGAAAATGCAAAAATTAAAGTAGTAGGAGTAGGTGGAGGCGGAGGCAATGCTGTTATACATATGATAAATCATAATATAGAAGGCGTTGATTTTATATGTGCAAATACTGATACGCAAGCATTATCATCAGCCGATGGCGCGATTACACTTAAATTAGGCAATGGATTAACAAAAGGATTAGGTGCTGGAGCTGATCCTGAAATTGGTAAAAGAGCAGCAGAAAGTGATAGAACTGCAATAGAAGAGCTACTTTCTGGAGCAGATATGATCTTTATTACGGCGGGAATGGGGGGTGGAACAGGAACCGGTGCAGCTCCTGTTATTGCCTCAATTGCTAAAGAATTAGGTGCCTTAACAGTTGCAGTAGTAACAAAACCTTTTCGTTTTGAAGGAAAAAAGAGAATGGGAGCTGCTGAGAAAGGACTAGCATCTCTTGTTGAAGAAGTTGATAGTCTTGTAACAATACCTAATCAAAAACTATATGAAATCCTAGGTGAGGATACTCCAATGCAAGAGGCATTTGCAAAAGCTGATGATGTTTTGAGAGGCGCTGTTCAAGGCATATCTGACATAATTATGAAAAAAGGTCATATCAATGTAGATTTTGCGGACGTAAAAACTGTCATGTCAGAAAAAGGAATTGCAATGATGGGTACCGGAAGAGCAAGTGGAAAAAATAGGGCAGAAGCAGCGGGATCTATGGCTGTAAAAAGTGAACTATTAGAAGATATTAATTTAAAAAATGCGCGAGGTGTCTTGGTAAATATTACTGCAAAAAAACCAACGTTGGGAGACCAAACAGAAGTTGCTGATATTGTTGATGAAATAGTTAGCGAGGATGCAAACATAATATATGGTTTAGTTTACGATGACAGCTTTGGAGATGATCTTCAAGTAACTATCGTTGCTACTGGAGTAGATCAAAGAGCACCTTCTCTAGTAATTGATAATGAACCATCATTGAAATTAAATCCTGTTGGTTTAGATAAAGACAAAACTAGTCAGAAAGTTGGCACATCGTCTGCAGAGGCAATTGACTTCCTTGATGTGCCGACTTTTATGAGAAAACAAGTAGATTAAAATGCTTCATTTTCCAGTTCTACTGGAAGAATCTATAGACTTTTTGGTCAATGATCACGATGGTAATTATATAGATTGCACATTTGGTAGAGGTGGACATTCAAAAGAGATTCTCAATAGAATATCTATAAATGGACACTTAACTTCTTTTGATAAAGATCCTGAGGCCTCAAAATTTTCAAAAAACTTACTGCAAGATAATTTTAAAATGCATCATGACTCTTTTAAAAATTTAGATAATTACTTTAAAGATAACAGCATTGATGGGATTTTATATGACTTGGGAGTATGCTCAACTCATTTTGATGATTCATCAAGAGGGTTTAGCTTTAATCAAGAAGGACCTATTGATATGCGATTTAATAATAAGAATGGTCAACCCCTTTCAGAATGGTTAAATACGGCAACAACAAAAGAAATTTCAGAGATTCTTTATAATTTTGGAGATGAAAAACATGCAGCTCTTATTGCAAAAGCAATTGTTAAAAAAATATCTGAAAACTCAATAAGAAATACAAAAGACTTGGCTAATACCATTGAAGAAGTATATCCAGAAAAAAGAAATAAAACTCATCCTGCAACAAAATCATTTCAAGCTTTTAGAATTTTCATTAATGATGAACTAGAGGAGTTGCAAAAATCACTACGAGACGCCAGCAAAATTATTAAAAAAGATGGCATTATTGTGACAATTGCATTCCAGTCACTTGAAGATAGCATTATTAAAAATTTTTTCAGACCAACAATAAGAAAATTTCCAAAGGATATTCCAATCAATAATGAAACAGAGAGATCTTTTGAATGTGTTGCAAAAAAAATTAGACCTAGCAAAGAAGAGATTAAAAAGAACCCGCGTTCAAGAAGTGCAATTATGAGAGTTTTTAAAAAGTTATGATTAATAGAGGATATATTTTATTTCTTGTAGTTGTATTAAATATAATTTTGTTTCTTTCATTTGAAAAAATAAAACTCTCATGGGAAATTAGTACTTTGTATAATAATAATGAAAATCTACTGATTGAATTTGAAAATCTTAAAGATCTAAATTTAAAATTAGTTACACAATTTCACATAGAAAATTCTCCTGCAAGTATCGAAAAAACCGCAAAAGAAACATTAGGAATGCAAAAAAAGACACCAAAGATAATAAATTATGAAAAATAGAATTAATCATTTAAATTGGAGATTTTTTTTAATATTTGCATCATTATTAATTTGCCTAATAGGCATACTTTTTAAAATATTTTCTATACAAATTTCTGATAGTGGCTTTCTTCAAGACGAGGGCGCTAAAAGATATATAAAATATCGGACTTCAACACCTGTAAGAGGCTCAATTTTTGATAGAAATAATTTCCCATTAGCTGTTTCGATAGTCAATTATGACTTATATGCATTAAAGGGATTTAATAAATCTCAATTATTAAAATTATCAGAAATTATTGAAATAGACCCAGATTTAATCAATGAAGGATTTGAAAGAAAAACACTTTTGAAGAAAAGCATTTCAAACAAATTATTCCTAAGTGTTAAAAAATTAAAATTAAAAAATACAGAGATTGAAATTAGGCACAGCAGGCATTACCCATTGGGCGATCAAATTGCACCGTTAATAGGCTTTTATGGAAAAGATATGGCTCAAGAAGGGCTTGAAAAAAGTTATGATAATGTTTTATCGGGAGTAGCTGGAAAACAAAAGTATTTTAAGAATGCAAAACAAGAAATCATTTCTAAACCTATCGAAGTTTCTAAAACGATTCAAGGAAGCGATGTTTATCTTACAATAGATGCAACAATTCAGTTCTATGCTTATAAGTATTTAGTTGAGGCAATTAAAAATAATAAGGCAAAATCAGGCACTGCAATAATTCTTGATAATAAAAGTGGTGAAATTCTTGCTATGGCTAGTTATCCTTCTTACAATCCTAATCATCCACAAAGAAAAATTCAAAAAAATAGAGCTCTGGTTGATGCTTATGAGTTAGGATCAGTTTTAAAGCCAATAGTGCTATCAAGAGCGATTGAAAATAAAATTATTAAACCAAATCAACCAATTGATATTCCAAGAAGACTAAATTTAAATGATAAAGTTATTGTTGATTCAAAAGATCATCAACAGTTAACACCAAAAGAAATAATAGCAGTTTCCAGTCAAATTGGAGCTTCAAAAATAGCTCTTGAACTTGGGTACGAAGAACTAAAAAAGAACTATTATAAATTTGGATTTACAAAACCAATATCTTTAAATTTTCCTTCTTCAGCATTTGGTTATATGAATATTAAAGAAAATGTTATTGACAAGGAACTTGCAAGTTTGGGTTATGGTTATGGCTTAACTATAAGTCCTTTTCAAATTGCATCTGCGTATTCTGTTTTTGCAAATGGTGGTATTTTTAAAGATTTTAAAATTTTAAAACATCAAAAGGTCACTTCAAGGAAAGTAATTTCATCTGAAACAGCACTTCATATTCTAGATTCTCTTAGTATGGTGACTAAGGTCGGCACTGGAAGACCTGCAGACATCAACGGTTTTTCTGAAGGAGGTAAAACAGGTACTGTTCATAGAGTTAGAGGGAGATCAGGTTACGCAGAAGATTCTTATATGGCTTCATTTGTTGGAATAACTCCACTCAGCGATAAATCTTTAACAATATTTGTCTCTATTGATGAACCCTCTTTAAACTCCTATTCTGGTGGGTCTGTTGCAGCACCAGTATTTTCAAAAATTGCAGAAAGCACACTTAATTATTTAGGATACTTTAAGGATGAATGAATTAGAGGAAATTTTAGGTATTAAATTACCAAAAAAAACTAAGATTTCTTATGCTACAAACTCAACAAAAAAAATAAAAAAAGACACAATTTTTTTTGGACTAAAGGGCTCAAATTGTCACGGTAGTGCCTATGCAGAAGAAGCAATTAATTTAGGGGCATGTATTGTTGTTCACAATGACTTAAATTTTAATGTTAAAAATAAGAAAATTTTTTATGTAAATGATTTAGAAAATAAAATTATCAATTTTCTAAATTCTTTCTATGGAATTGACATTAATAATAATAATTTTTTTTCATTCACTGGCACAAATGGAAAAACATCTGCTGCTTATCTGTGTCATCAACTGCTTGAAAACAGGAATTTTAAATCAATTTATGTTGGAACTCTTGGTATAAAACAAAAAAAAAGAAAATTAGATAACACATTTTCGTCAAAAACAACACCAGATATCTTCGAGTTATTTGAAATTATTAGTTCTCTTAATTTAAATGATCCCATAAATATATGTATTGAGATTTCTTCTCATGCACTCGACCAAAACAGACTTAGTAGTATCTCCTATATGAATTCAACTTCTATTTTAAATATATCGAGTGATCATTTAGATTATCACAAAAATTTATCAAGCTATATTGATGCAAAATTTAAAATTTTTAAGATTAACTCTGTTACAAAACTTATCGATGATAAGTCTAAAAATTTAAAAAATTTTTATAAATTTATCAAAGATAATGACTATAAGATTACATCTGTCAGTAACAAGAACAATTCTTCAGATATTTTTTTTAGTATAAACGAAACATCTCTTCTTGAATGTAAATTCAATATTTTAATTAATAATCCTCCTATTGGCCAAGAGGATTTTAAAGACAAAATCTTTAAATTTTCTTGTTGTCTGTTTCCTGAATTTAATATTTGTAATCTCGTTTTCGCAATTTGTTCGTTGGGATTTGACCATTTTTCAGCAGATGATATTAATGATTTATCCTTTCTAAAACTACCTAAAGGCAGAGTAGAGTTAATAAAGAATATTCCTGCAAATATAATTATAGATTATGCTCATAACAGTAATGCTTTTAAAGTGCTTTTAAATACAGTTGAAAAATATTTTGATAATTTAGTTGTTGTTTTTGGATGTGGAGGTAATAGGGACAAAACAAAGCGACCGAAAATGTTAGGCCAAGCTATAAAAAGTTCTTCCAAAGTTATTTTTACCTCTGATAATTCAAGAAATGAAAGTTTTAGCAATATTTTTAAAGATTCTAAGGTAGGAAATAAATTAGACAACGTAATTGCTATTGAAGATAGAAAAGAAGCTATTATTTATGGCAGTAAATTATTAGGTAAAAATGACTGTATGATTATTCTAGGTAAAGGTCACGAAGAAACTCAAGAAATAGCTGGAAAATTTATTCATCACAGTGATCACGAGGTAGTTTATGAAATTTATAGCTAATACAAAAGATTTAGAAAAATATATTGGCAAAAAGATTCAAAAAAATTTTTCCATTATTAAAGGCATTTCAACTGATTCCAGATCTCTAAAAAAGGGTTATATTTTTATAGCCATTAAAGGAAAAAACTTTAATGGTAATGACTATGTTGATGAGGCTTTAAAAAAAGGTGCAATTAGAGCAATAGTTGATGATAAAAGATTTATTAACTCAAAGAATCCCAAGATTATTTATGTGAAAAATTCTATTTTGGCTTTGGGCAAGATAACTAAAAATATCATCAAAGAATACAATGGAAAAGTAATTGCTATAACAGGAAGTAATGGAAAAACATCTACTACAAACATTATTTCTCAAACTATAAAAGGTTCATCAAGCACTATTAAAAATTATAATAATGAAATTGGGATGCCATTAAGCGTTATAAATGCTTCTTCAAAATCAAATGCTTTGATTTTGGAAATTGGCGCTTCAAAATTTAATGACATTAATTATTTAAGTAAGATATTAAGTCCAAATATTGGCATAATTACAAATATAGGAAACTCACATCTTGAAACTTTAAAAAACATCAATGGTGTTTTAAAAGTAAAATCTGAAATTATTAACAATATTAAAAGCGATGGCTATCTAATAGTCCCTTCTGAAAATAAACAACATATTGATTATTGGAAAAATATTCGATCTGACATAAAAGTATTTACCTTTGGAATGAGTAAGGCAGCAGATTTCTTCCCTACAAATATAAATTTTAATGAAGAAAGGATTAGTTTTTATATTAATTCAAAACACCTTAAAGCAAATATATATATCAACACTTTTCTGGTAGGAGAACATAACATAAAAAATATTTTAGCTAGCTGCATTGCGCACTATTGTTTAGATTTAAATTTAGAAAAGTTCGCAATGACTGTCAATTCAAAAAATCTAAAGAACATAAGACTTACTAAAACGAAATGGATAAAAGGATCGATTTTAATTGATGATTCATACAATGCGAATCCTGATTCAGCAAAAAAATCTATTGATTTGCTAAGCTGTTATAAAAAAAGAACATTTTTCATTTTAGGGGATATGCTCGAACTAGGCAGGTACAGAAAAAAACTTCATAAAAATATTGGTGAATATGCAAACGCAAAAGGTATAGATTTTTTGATTGGTTATGGAGAACTTGCAAAGTATGCAATTGAGAGTTTTGGAAAAAATGGAGTTTTTTTTAAGAAGGAAGAGGAATTAAAGACCTATTTAAAAGAAAAAGTTACTTCAAAAGATGTTATCTTAATAAAAGGGTCTAGAGGAATGAAAATGGAGAGATTTATAAATGTTTGAGTATTTAGGAACAGTCCTTGTATCCTTTGATCCAGGTTTTGATGTTTTAAGATATCTGACTGTTAGAACTATAGGTGGAACTTTAACTGCATTATTGATTTCAATTTTAATGGGACCTTTAATAATCAAATTTCTTAAATCTATTCAGTTTGAGCAGTTTGTAAGAGAAGATGGTCCAGAATCTCATTTAAAAAAATCTGGAACTCCTACAATGGGTGGATTATTAATTTTGTTTTCTTTAACAATTTCTACTCTACTATGGGCAGATCTTGGAAATAGATATATTTGGGTAGTTTTAGCAGTAACTATTGGGTTTTCAATAATTGGCTTCCTTGACGATTTCTTAAAAATTAAAAAAAAGAGCTCAGATGGATTAACTTCAATACAAAAAATTATTTCTCAAAGTATAATTGCATTTATAAGTATGTTTTACTTATATTATTCTGCAGAAATTATTCCAGAGATTTCTTTCATTGTTCCATTTTTTAAAGATTTTATTATTCCAATGTCTCCATTTATTTTTATTTCTTTTGGAATGTTTGTTCTTATAGGCTCCTCAAATGCTGTAAATCTAACTGATGGTTTAGATGGACTTGCTATTCTTCCTTCAGTCCTAATTGGAGGAGCACTAGGCTTGATAGCATATGCGATGGGTAATCAGTTAATAGCAGATTATCTATATCTTCCTCATCTTCCTTTATCTGGTGAATTGATAGTTTTTTGCGGTGCTTTAATAGGATCTGGAATAGGATTTTTATGGTATAACACTTACCCTGCGCAACTTTTCATGGGTGATATTGGTTCATTAACCCTTGGTGCAGTTCTAGGGATAATGGCAATAATTTTAAGACATGAACTTGTTTTTGCAATAATGGCAGGTGTTTTTGTAATTGAAACGCTTAGCGTTGCTATCCAAGTTATATCATTTAAAACAAGAGGAAAGAGGGTGTTCTTAATGGCACCAATTCATCATCATTATGAGCTTAAGGGATATACAGAACCTAAAATAATTGTTCGCTTTTGGATAGTAACCCTTGTTTTGATACTTATTGCTCTTGCAACTCTTAAACTGAGATAAATACTCATGAAATCATTAATTTATGGTTATGGCGAGACCGGAAAATCCTTTGAAAGATATTTAATTAAAAAAAAATTAAAATATGATATTTTTGATTTAAATATTCCTGAGCTTAATAAAAAATATAAACTCAAAAGTTATGATCAGATCTTATGTAGTCCGGGTATTCCAAAAGAAATATTTGAAAATTTAAAAAACGATAGTAAAAATGTTTTAACTGACATAGATATTTTTTTTGAAGAAGACACTTCTATTAAAATAGGTATTACTGGCACTAATCGAAAAAGCACAACAGCGTATCATTTGCATCAGTTATTAAATATCAATAGCTCATCAAACCTTATTGGAAATATTGGAAATACAATGTTGGACAAAATTAATAATAATAGAGACTACTCTGTAATTGAGTTATCAAGCTTTCAACTAGACAAAATGAAAAAAAATAATTTAGATTATGGGATTTTATTAAATATTGATATTGATCACCTAGATTATCATGGAGACTTTGAATTATATAAACTTGCTAAAGAAAAAATTTTACATGCAAAAGAAAGTATTTCATTTGAAATGGATCCATACAAATTATTTCATTGGATAACAAAATCAAAAGCTGAGGAAATTAAATTCAAGAATCTCCCATATAGGTTTGAGTTTATATCTAATAGAATCATTAATGATTCAAAATCTACTAATTCACATTCATTATTTTATGCTTTGAGAAAAGCAAACAAAATATTTGATTCAGACTACATCCTAATAGTTTGTGGAGATCCAAAAAAAGAGAGGTTCAGAGAGATACTCATTGATGGTCCAAAAGAAGTTTTAATTTTTGGCCAACATCTAAATGAACTAAACAAATGTATAAAGAATAATAACAAACACTCATTTGTCACTCTTCAAGAATTATTTAATTTCATTAAAAACGAAAATAAATTTCAAAATATTTTATTTTCTCCAGGATATCCAAGTGGAAAAGATTTTAAAAATTTTATTGAGCGGGGTGAGGCATTTAATTCTTTTGCAAAAAATATATAAATGAAAATATCCAAAAACGACATCTTAATTATTATTCCGCTATGTTCTTTGATAATTTTGGGGTTGATCATGGTTACTTCTTCTAGTATCTATATAGCGGAAGATATGACATCTAATCCTTTTTATTTTGCTCAAAGACAATCATTTTTTCTAGCCATAGGAATAATTGTTTTGTTAGCATTTTTACTAATCCCATCTGAATTTTTATATAAAACTGATTGGATATTTATGCTTATGAGTATTTTATTATTAGTAGCTTTATTTTTGCCAGACGTTGGTACAAGTGTTAATGGAAGTATTAGATGGATAAGAATTGGACCAATCAACATTCAACCGTCTGAAATTTGTAAACTCAGTCTAATTTTATATATTTCAGGATATTCTGTGAGAAGAATGTCAGAAATTAATTCTTTAAGAAGCTTTTTAAAACCATTAATTCTCCTATTCATTATTTCAGTATTAATTATGGGACAACCAGATCTTGGCTCGACTGCTATCATATGTATCTTAGTAGTTGGAATTCTTTTTTATGCAGGAATTTCATTTTTTCAATTAGTTTTACTCAGTTTGTTAATAGTACTATTAGGATATCTTGCAATATCGACATCACCAATGAGGCTTGCGAGAGTTCTAGCTTTTACTGATCCATTTGCTATTGATGTTGTTCAAAACGCTGGATGGCAACTTTCAAATTCTTTAATAAGTATTGGCCAAGGTGGCTGGTTAGGAGTCGGGCTTGGAAATAGTTTTCAGAAAAGCTTTTTCTTGCCAGAAGCTCATACAGATTTTATCTTTGCAATACTTATTGAAGAACTAGGCATATTAGGGGGCTTAATTTTGATATCTTTATATGTAACTCTTTTTATTGGTCTGTTATCCATTGCATTCGATTCTTTTAAAAAGAACAGGCTTTTCCAAGGCTATACAATTTTTGGTATTTTTCTTCTAGTAGTAATCCAGGTATTTTTTAATATTGCTGTAAATATAGGTCTGTTACCCACTAAAGGTTTAACACTTCCATTTATAAGTTATGGAGGCACAAGTATTATTATAATGTTATCTTTAATGGGTATTGTCCTAAGAATTAATAATGAAAATAAGTTACTTTAAAAAATGAAATTATTAATAGTAGCAGCCAAAACAGGCGGCCACATATATCCTGCAGTATCAGTAGCGAAAGAGCTAATTAAAAATAATCATCACTTAATTCTGCTTGGAACAGGTAATCTTATCGAAAAGAATGCTTATAATGAATTAAATTCAAAGTTTTACTCCATACCGATGGAAGGTTTTAGAGGCTCTAGCTTTTTTAAAAAATTGAAAGTTATTTTTCAGATATTTAAAAATATTTTTTATGTAATGCAAATAATCAATAAAGAGAAAATTGATGCAATGATTGGATTTGGGGGATTTATTACTGTTCCTGCTGGCTTTGCGTGCTTTTTCAAAAGAGTACCTGTCTATACTCATGAACAAAATGCAGTTATGGGATCTGCAAATAAATTACTTGCTAAAATTGCTAGAATAAATTTTCTTGGCTTTGATGGAATAAAACTAAAAAATTCAATTGCTTCTGGTAATCCTATAAGAAAAAATTATTTAAACAAAAAAGATCATCAAGGAAGTTCTAATGATATTAAGATCTATGTGACTGGTGGAAGTCAAGGAGCAAAGTTTATTAATGAAGATATTCCAAAAGCATTAACGGAACTACCATTTAATTTAAAAATTAAACATCAGTGTGGGATGAATAATGTTGAAATTGTAAATAAATTTTATCAATCGCATAGATCAAATATTGAAATAGTTGAATTTTATAATAATCCAGCTGAGCAAATATCGTGGTCTGATTTTGTAATATCTAGAGGGGGAGCTCTTACTTTGTCTGAAATTTCATCTATGAGGAGAGGTGCCTTAATTATTCCTTTACCAACATCAATTGATAATCACCAATTTCATAATGCAAAAAGCATCGAAAAAATTGGCATGTGCGTTATACATGAACAAAAAGATGGCCAAGAAGAATTAATAAATAAATTAAAAAGTATTTTAGAAAATAAAACTTATATCGAATGGAAAAAAATAAAAAATAAAAACCATCAACGTGCATCTAAGATAATAGTCACAAATGTAGAGAAAGATTTACGAATATGAAACCTTTTAAGAAAGTAAAAAAGATTCATTTTATAGGGATTGGTGGGGCTGGAATGATCGGAATAGCAAAAGTTTTATTGCAAAAAGGCTATAAAATCTCAGGCTCAGATATCTTGGATTCTGTTGATCTTAAGAAGTTAAGAAAAGATGGAGCAAAAGTTTTTATTGGCCATTCAAAAAAAAATATTAAAGGGACAAATCTAGTTGTAATTTCCTCAGCAATAGACAAAAAAAATCCAGAACTTATTCAAGCCAAGAATGAATCAATAACAATAATACCTAGAGCAGAAATGCTTGGCAGTATTATGATTGGATATGAAAGTATTGCTGTTGCAGGCAGTCATGGTAAAACTTCAACAACTAGTATGATTGCAAAAATTATCAGTATGGCAAATTTAAGCCCAACATACGTTGTTGGAGGCAAGGTTTTAAGCTCAGATAAAAACTCTCATCTTGGAGATGGTAAATATATTGTTGTTGAGGCCGATGAAAGCGATGGAACATTTACGCATCTCCAGCCAGATGTTGCTGTTCTTACAAATATAAATGACGATCATTTAGTTCATTATGACAACAGTTTTGAAAAACTTTTAGATTCATTTGTAATGTTTGCTGAAAATGTCCCTTTTTACGGTTATATGGTTATTAATGGCGATGATAAAAACGTAAAAAAAATCTCAAAAAGAATTTCGAGAACTCAAATTGCTTTTGGAGAATCTAAAAAGAACGACTATAGGATTAAAAATATTAATTCAAAAAAAGGAAAACAACATTTTGAAATTTTTGATAAAAGAAATAAAAAGTTACATAAATTTATTATTAATTTACCAGGTAAGCATAATGTCTTAAATGCTACAGCATCAATTAGTGTTGGACTGGAAGAAGGATTACCAATTAATGCAATTAAAAAAGGTATAAGAGAATACTCTGGTGTTGGAAGAAGGTATGAAAAACACTTACTCAAAATTGAATCTAAACAAATAATTCTCATTGATGATTATGGTCATCATCCTACTGAAATTGAGTCAAATATAAATGCATACAAGGAAGAGTTTCCAAATAAAAAAGTATGTATGATTTTTCAACCTCATAGATTTTCAAGAACCGCACAGCTTTTTGATGACTTTATAAATACTCTTAAAAGAACAGACTTGTTGATTTTATTAGATATTTACCCTGCTAGTGAAAAACCTATCAAAGGAATCAACTCTATGATTATTAAGGAAACACTCAAACAAAATGGACACAAAGATGTAACTTATGTGGACAACCATAATGATATTAATAATATAATTTTCAAGAAAAAAGATGCATTTGATATATTAGTTACTCAAGGTGCAGGTAGTATTTCAAATGTGTGTGAATCTTTAAAGAATAAATGGATGAATTGAATAAAATTGCAGTTTTGTATGGAGGTACTTCATCAGAAAGAAATATATCACTCAAAAGTGGAGAAGCAGTATATCGATCTATATTGGATTTAGGCTATAAGTCAAATTTAATAGATTTCAAAGAACTCAGTTCTATTAATATTCTAAAAAAATACGATTTTATTTTTATAGCTCTTCATGGTTTTGAAGGTGAAGGAGGAGAATTACAAAGAAAATTAGACGATCTAAATGTTCCATATTCGGGTTCTTCCCCCGAGTCTTGTTTTAATACATGGAATAAAGCATTAACAAAAGAAATTTTAAGAAAAAAAAATATAAAAACTCCTAACTGGAAACTAGTTGAAAATAATCATAAATTAGAAAGTTTAGATGATGACTCTAATTTGTTACCATTCAAAAAACATAGCGATAAGGAATCCCAAAGCTCTCTCATTAATATATTTGGAAAAAATGGATCAATATTTTTGAAGCCAATTACTGACGGCTCTAGTTTAGATATCTATAAAGTTTCTAGTAACAAACAATTCTTAGAGTCTATTAAAAGCTCAAGTGATCCCAATAGAACATTTATGATTGAGGAAGCTATCGAGGGAAGGGAATTTACTATGACTATAATTGATGAAAAATGCTACCCTCCAATTGAAATAATCACAAAAAATCAATTTTATGATTATGATGCGAAGTATCTGTCCAATGAGACTCGTCTCGAAAAAGCACCATTAAATAAGGAAGAAATGGAAAAAATAATGGAAATATCTCTTTCTGCCTTCAAAGCCCTAAATTGCAGGGCATGGGGAAGAGTAGATCTTATGCAGAATAAAAAAGATGGTGAATTTTACATTATAGAAATTAATACGGTCCCAGGAATGACAAAGCACAGCTGTGTTCCCAGATCAGGTCAATTTGCAGGCGTGTCATTTAATGAGATAGTTAAAAGAATTATAAATGCATCTCTATAGAATATTAGTATTAATTATTTGTGCCACAAATCTTTTTGCTAAATATACAATAAACATTAATTTTGAATCTGGATTTCAATATAAATCTCAGGACAATTTTATTTCAAAACTTGAAAATTTAAATTCTAAACATGACATAGAACAGATTATCAAAGACCAAGATTGGATTAAGAGTTATTCAATAATGCACAAACCTTTTACAAAAGTAATATTTTTAAATATTAAAAATAGAGAACCAATTTTTGTTCTTAATGATGACTTTTTTTATGATGAAGACCTAAAAAAATTTAAATTCTATAAGGCTTATAAAAAATTAATTAAAGTAAATGGACCAATTCAAAATATTGAAGAAATTCAAAAAATAATTAATGAAGTGAAATTGAGTAAATTTAATTTTGATACTTTTACAATAAAATATTCTTATGTAAATGGATGGGATGTAAAAACAGAAAAATTTTTAATAAGGTTTGGGAAAGATCTTTCAATGGATAAATTTAAAAAGTTTCAAGATACTTCAAATTATTTGTACGAGAATACTAAAATACCTAGTATTATAGATATGAGATATAGAGATGGAGTCGCTATAAATTATGGCAAATAAAACTAAAAGTTCTAATATTGTTGTTGGCTTAGATATTGGTACTTCAAAAGTTGTATGTATTGTAGGTAAGTTTGTTGAAGATAAGTTAGAAATAATCGCATTGGGAGCATACCCATCAAGTGGTTTGAAAAAAGGCGTAGTAGTT
>CENU01075792.1_pt1 | contig 33203 bp, 44 predicted proteins | sample 361331 | NCBI WGS metagenome assembly CENU01 (sample SAMEA2619766, study PRJEB7988) | marine metagenome | isolation source: saline water (ENVO:00002010), including | reverse complement strand
TGCTTCATTATTCATAATTTCTCCTTAACTTACAAGAAAGGTATATCATCTAGAGTCTTATTAATTCCAGTTGTTATTTTTCTTTCTAACTTATCCACAACATATTTATCAAAGGCTCTTTCTATTCTACCCTTAAGCTGTTTAGTTGAAGATTTGACATACATACAATCAAAAGCAAAGGTAACTCTTCTTGTTAAAACTTCTTCACCACCATGTGATGGTGATAAAGTTTCAATACCAACAGGGTAAACATTCTTTAATATATATTCAAACATCCTCTTTTTATCTTCAGAGTCAAAAAATGCTATTCTCAAAATACACTTTGTAAAAGGTCTATCATCATACTGCCATTCATTTGCTGTTGTTTCTCTTAACCAATAATAAAAGACATGCTCATGTAGTGAAAATTCTGTTGATAAAAAGTCCACTGTAAAAGTATTTGCAGTTGGCTGTATATAAATTCCTGTATTTGACACATTTCCATAGTAAGTAGATTCGGTATCTGGCGTTAAGTAACCTTCAAAATCAGGTAAATCAATACCTTGTATAAAATACTTTAATGCTTCGGCTGTTCTTTCTTTAGTTGACTTTACGAACAACTGCTCAACTCTTGATTGAAAAGGCTTAAAAGACCAAATACAGTTAAAGTAATAAGGTTTTTGAATTACAGTTGCTAATATCTTTTCTTGTAAGGGACTGTCTGTTCCAAATCTATTAAAGAATTGAATTATATTATCATTAACACTCGTTATGCCTAAATAAGAAGCAAGTGGATTATCTTTTATTGGTAATCTATCAATAAGATTGTCCAAAGGTGCGACTGAGTTGATCGCATCATCAACAAAGTTATTAAATCTATCACTTAAATTTGGTTTATTAGGTTCCGCCATAATACTATTTACTTACTTATGAGTTTAAAGTTCCTTGATATTTCACTCTTCCGTTAACTATTAAATACTTTTCGAATTGTATATTTTCAAAATCTTTAGCCAACTTATCAGCTATATTTACATTTTCAACATGATCATCATATATCTTAACAACTGATACTTCGGGATTTCTTAAATATCTTCTCATAATGTATTCTTTTCTCTCAGGTATGGTACCTTTCTTTAGATTACCAGATAGTTCAAATCGGATCCTCTTATCGTTTACCCTCAATCCAACTTCTCTGAATTTGTCCTTAAAAAGCCTGTTGTCATCAAAGTTGGGTCTTGCTGTTAAAAATATAATTCTACTACTTTTATTTGCAAATTCTTTCTTGACTCTATCTAATGTATCCTTTATTATCTTAGATGTGGTCTTAAAAAGTTTTCCACTTAAAAACTGTGAAAAATCAAATTCTTCGTTGTCTTTCAGTTCATAACTGTTAAATTCTTGATTTGATAATTGTTTAATTTCTTTTTTAGTTTTTTTGTCACGAACAACTATCATAGCAAAAGTATTAAAAACAGTTTCATCAATATCAAAGAAATTTAATATTATGTTTTTATTACTTTGTTCTTCTAAAAATTCAAGGTAGCTTTTCATTATTTAAATATAGACGGACTAATGCTCTTTTGTTTTTTAATAGCAGGTACTGGAACCTTCATAATTTCTAACTTAGAAACTGTTTTAAGAACATTGTCGATGATTCTTCGAACATCAGGACTTTTCGTTTGTCTCAAGAGAACAGCTAAAAATTGTCTTAGTTCGTAATATGTTAGTCCACCTTCTGCTTCGTTTACTAACTGCAAATTCTCAAATATGTTACCACTCTTGGACTCAATCAAAACTTTTGAATCCATTTTTGAAATAAATTGTTTCAATTCACCTAAACATTTTTCCGAAATAGTCATGTACTTATCCTATATAAAAAGCATTGTGAGGTCCAGTCCACTTGACAATCTCATCAGTCCACTTTTCCCACTCTGCTTGACCTTGTTCTCCGACTGATGTATCAACTGTTCCTCCCCCAGGAAGCTGTACACCTTCGAATTTACTTCTTACTAAACCTAGAATTATTTTAGCTTTTGCTAATGCTAATCTTTTCACATACCAATTACCTACAAGTTCACTTATTGGTGGTACTGTCTTGATACCCATAACAATGTAACCCTCTTTATTTTGCTGAATAGGGTCAGGGAATAACTTAAGGGTCTGTGTATGGGAGTTATAATTAAAATCGAATCTTTGAGATAACATTCTTTTTGACATATCAACAAACTGACTAGCTAGTTCAAAAGATACATAACTTGTGTTCATTCCATAGTGAAAAGGTAAGATACCTTGATTAGCCATCTGATTTTCGATAGAGAATAAAGTATTTATTCCTCCGTCTAGTTCTTCTTCTAGTGCGAAAACGGATTTTGCGTTGTATGCTGATAGTGACATACCTGTACCTTGTGTGTAACCACTTAAAGGTAACATAACATAGTTGTCTCCCATTTCTGCATATTCTGTATAAAATTCTATTGCATCATTAATTGATGTTGTTAATTGATCGTCTGTTAATTCTACTGTGATAAGAGGATCACCTAGTTGTTTTAATATCCAACTTTGTAAACCAGAGAGAGTTGTTGTTGATTGATTGATATATGTACCGGCCATAATTAATTCCTATTTATTATACATCGGTATTTACAAAAAAACCTAGAAATTGTAAATAACCTAACCAAAGTATAGTTATAAAATATGAGGAAAATCTAATGGGTGTCAATGACGACTTTATAAGAGGTAATGAAAATCTCAAAAAACCTAACACTGTAATACATGTTTCTGAAACTCAACAACAAGAATACATTCAGGAACTGATGAAGTGTAAGGACGATATTGTTTATTTTGCTGAAAAGTATTTTACTATTATATCACCAGCAAAAGGAAAGCATCTTATTAAGCTATATCCTAAACAAAAGAAGCTTTTGAGAGCTATGGTCGATGAAAAAAGACTTATATCACTTGCATCTCGACAGGTTGGTAAAACAACAACATATACGATATATGCACTACATCAAACAATATTCTATCCTGAACAGGGTGTGCTTATTGCGGCCAACAAAAAGGATACAGCACTTGAGATTCTTAGTAGAATACAAATGGCTTATGAATGCTTACCAGCCTGGCTAAAACCGGGACTTATTGAATATAATAAAGGTAAAGTTAAGTTTGCTAATCTGTCAACAATACAAGGTGTTGCAACAGGTTCATCATCTGCTCGTGGTTCTTCCGCTAAAATTCTAATTCTTGACGAGTTTAGCTTTGTACCAAACAATATATGTCGTGAGTTTTGGAACTCTGTTTATCCTGTTATCTCATCATCAAAAGACTCAAAAGTGATAGTCGTATCAACACCTAACGGGGTTGGCAACCTTTACCATAGTCTTTGGGAAAAATCACAAAGTGGTGAACAAGATGCAGAAGGTGAAGGCTGGAAAGGAATCCGAATAGACTGGTATGATGTTCCAGGTAGAGATGAAGCATGGAAGAAACAACAGATTGAGGCATTGGGTCAAGCCGATTTTGACCAAGAGTTTGGTAATTCATTCTTATCATCATCGACACCAAAACTCATATCAGATAAGCTTATTCAAGAGTTTAGAACATTCGCTGAGGATCATGAAGACTTCGGAAGAGATATTTCGCTAGAGGTTTATCAAAACAAAGAATTTAAATACAAAGTCTATCATGAGCATATGGTGGATAGGTCATATTTAATATCATTCGATGTGGGTAATGGTGTTGGTGTAGACGCATCTGTTGCCTATGTGTTTGATGTTACTGATATGAGCAACATCGTTCAGTGTGCAAAATTTTCCGATAACAAGGTTGCCACAAATGAATTTTCTTATATAGTTTACAAAATGTATGAACACTATGGTAGATGCTGGATTGCAGGTGAAGCCAACTCAATAGGTAAATCAGTCTTTGACTTGTTGATTCAACTCTACGGTGTTGAAAACTTTGTGAGTATGAACAAAGGAAAACCGGGTATTTTAAGCCATGCACAAATAAAATCAAAAGCCTGTAGATTCGTTAAAAACTTACTAAGTAATCCATCTGTTAGTATCAAACTATACGATGAAAATTTAATTAATGAGATGGAGTGGTTTGTTCAAAAAGATACTGTAAAACATGTTCTTTATCATGCCTTGCAAGGAAAACACGATGACCACATGCTTTCTTTTATATGGGGTTTGTACACATTAAACGATTATGATATAGAAAACTATTTCTCAATACTTCAATATGTTAAAACACCAATAGGTGAAACATTACCTTTGTATATACAAAGTCTTTTAAACACAAGAGAGGTGAATACTGATACAGTAAGTATTCTCGATCTAGCTTGGAGAAAACAAAAAGAAAAAGATGACGAAGAGTTAATGAAGAAAAGAGCATTAAGTAAACCTAAAATGGAATATTTTGACAAGAAGCCAACTCAACCAGGTATCTTAGGTAAAATGGAATTACTTGAAAAACAAGAGGATGGACTATCTGATGGCTTATCATTTTTTATAGGTGGTCACTATGATGAGTGGTAAAAGTGTAAATACCATAAACGCCCGGAGATAGAATGACTTTACCAAACACTACAAATTTCGCTACCAATCTTAGATGGGTCGCAAATATACCTATGAATATATTGTTTCCCGATGAAAGCGATATTAGTTTAAACTTAACAACATTCGATATACCAGAGGTTACTGTCGATGCTGTTGAAACACAATATCAAGGATACACAATAGAGACACCAAATGGTTTGCTAGACTCTGGTACAAAAGACTTATCTTTCGAGTATATTATTGATTCGGATATGAGAACATATTTCTTGCTTTATAAATGGGCAAGTTTATATACCAAACACACATTGGATAATGTAGTTGAGAATGAAAACTATTCTAAAAAAGATCCTCAAACATCTAGGGTTCCGGTTTTTGTTTCAATATTAGATGAGTATAAAAATGTGATTATGAAAATAAAATATCACAACTGTTGGATTAAAAACTTTTCGAATTTAAGTCTATCTTATCAAGATGAACCTAAACCTTTAACACACAGCTTTACTTTTGCTTATGAAAGGTTTGAGATAGAGAGGGTTGTACCAGAAGGTTATCATATAATGCCCGATGGTAGCTTTATGCAAGGACCGTCTCATAATTCCGGTGCTAATACTGGATGGGACCAAACTACATTGAATGCACCTTTTAGTGCTAGTAATAGTGAATTGACAAGAGGTATTGCGACAGACCCTAATCCTTATTAATCTTCTTCAGTTGAATAAGAGGATGTTTTTAATAACACATTTCTTTCGGCCACAGTGAGCCAACTATCAATCGTGTAGCCTTTAGTGTCGAGCCACGTTTCCCAGTCCTGCAAGTCATCGTAGTTTATTGAACGAACCCGATAGGTGTCAGCTTGTCTAGCGGCTAGCGTAATAATTACGTTAGTGCCATCGTTAGAGTAAATCTTACCCAACGTGTACTCACCTACGTTCTTCTGCTCTGGCTCTTCCTCTGTACCTTTGTCAGACCAGTTAGCACCCTCTGGGATTGTCTCGTCTAGGAATGCTACAGGCACTTCCAAGAAAGCATACGGCACTCCGTTGGTGTGACGAAACTCGTCATACTTGTGTGGAATGTCTATAAGTTCTTCCGACATTGTTAAATCTCCCTACCATCAAAATATTTAGTATTTACAGCGAATGTGGCGCCACTTGAAGCTCTCGTATAACTATTATCATACTCGACTAACTCTGTTACAAATCCATCATTAGTTTTATTTATCCAAACACCCGATAAACCAGGTTCTACATTATTTTGAAAATCGGATAAACTACTGGCGGCCAATGATCTAGAATTAAATGAAATTGAACACTCTGAATTGTTGTGTACGAACCCTGCGGAGTTATTAAATGTTGTGCCGTTTAATGTGGCGTAGTCTGCACTTACAAGCTCACCATCGTTATCTGCTACACGAGTACCCCAAAATGATTCTGTGCCACCAGAGCCTACTGTTACTGTGCCGTCATTGTCGTTAGTGGTTAGGTCTTGTACTGTGGTTGTGCCGATGTCGTTTTGGAAGTCAAACTCTTGAAGAACAGAGCCTCCTCTTGTTACCTTCCACGAATGAATTTCTACATTAGAATATTTACTTGGAGCGTTATTTAGATTTCTTCCTCCTAGATAAGTATTTTGTGTAATTGTAGGAGTTGATTCGCTACTCATATCTACATTTAAAATATTATCTAAAGTAAATGTCCCATCGCCATTATATACTATAGTATGAATTGAATTATCAACAGTTCCTGTGTCTGTAACACCACCACCAGCCGAAACACTATGGGCAAACCTCCAGTTACCTCCTTGTAGACCAAAGTACAAATTATTAGAACCCTCTCGGTTTCCAAATATAACAACATCAGCACTAGTGCTACCTTTGTATTTAAATTTACACTCGATAACATCAGTAGCGTTAATTGATATTCCTGTATCCACATAATCAGCCACCCCATCAAACGTAGCCACCTGCTTGGTCTTGGTGTTGAGTGCGGGGATTCGTTCTTTGGTGTAATCACCAGAGTCGGGGTTAACGGCAAAGTCATAATCAACAGCAATCGAACCATCTATGGTTAGTTTCCAAGTTTTCATTTTGCCATCAAAATTAGCAGTATTACCAGTTCTTGCACCTATAATTGGATTGGCTATAACAATGTTGCCAAAACTAGTAGAGTCTTTAGTTGCTACAGAAGAACCATTTATATAAAAAGTAATTGTATCGCCATCTCTTTCAACTTTATATGTGTTAAAGTCAGAGCGGTCTGTTGGTGTAACATCTTGTTGAATAGTTGCTGTGCTTGCTGTATCCCTTAAAAACCAGCGGAAACTTTCACCTGTACGACTTTCAAACTGTAGTATATCACCACCTTCTACCATACCAAAAGGTCTGCCATCACCAGTTCCATCTCCAGATGAAGCTAATGTTGTCTCAAGCTCCCACGATGTGCCTAGCGTAAACCCAGAAGATAAATCAATGTGGTCACTACTACCATTAAACACAGCGTTAATATCAAACCCGTACTCGTGGTTCCAAGACTCGATGCCGTCTTCAGTAGTCCAAGTAGCACCATCAATTGTGCCGTGATTGCCGTTGCCGCTTACATCGTATGCTTTAGTTCCTGAACCTTCTGCCAATGGTGCGTGTAATAGTGTATCGCTACCAGAAGTGATAATAAGTTTTGACCCCTTACCCTCTAATGGAGACGCACCAGTATGACCAGCAAAAAATTTAAAAGCACCAGTAGCTTCTTCTACTGTTCTAGTTACTGCTGTATGCGTAGTAGTAGTGCCGCCAGTAGTTGTCTTTAACTGCAATGAGTTAGAGCCATTGTAAATAAGCTCAACATCATATTTTGTACTAGTAGTAAATGTGCCAGCAGGTGCTAATACAGTTGAGCCTTGTCCTCCTAGAAATGTAGTTGCAGAGCCATTAGAGTTTATTCTTACCCACCCTCTTCCTGTTCCTGTCCCTGCGGCTTGAGAAAACAAATCGCCTTGTGACTGTAAAGTGCTTGCAGTTTCTATGGTCGCCTTAACATTAAAAGCAGATGTGTTAAAGCTACCTAGCGAAAAATCAATTCTATCATCCGTTCCATCAAAGCTAAGGCAGTTTATACTTTTAAGGGTTGCATCACTTCCCTTTGTAGCAGGTAATGTTTTACCATCAGATGATGAACTTTCTAATCTAGTTGCTATAGTCACAGGATTAGGTGCTTCTGTTCCTCCAGTTCCAATACCCGTTCTTTCATACGGAGCCACGACACCGGAGTCAACAGTATTAAATATGCGACCAGTGAACTGATCAGTATACTGTTTTGGTCCCATATACTTAGGTTTGTAGACCACCGATCCCGTATTTGTAATTTTAATCGGCACTTATCTTACCTTATCTTGTAATTGTACCAACAATAGATGAAATAAGGGATGTTTTGTCATCACTTGTAATTCTATCAAAATCAGACAAAGAAGATGTCATGTTGTCAGTAAGAACTGCTTTTCTAACAGCTAATTGTTCAGTAAGATTTGCATCACCATAGTCTTTTGTGTATAAAGATTGTGTTTTCGTGTTAAGACTAGTTTCTGTTAGTTTAACCGAACTTGCAAGTCTGTTTCCTATTGAACTGTTATATAAGACACCTGTTGTTGTACCTATTTTGATACGGCCATTCCAGTAAATGTCTGTACCATCGCTGTAAAAGATATTTGAATCACTTACAGTAATTTCATTAATTGTCACTGCGGCCGCAATATCTAAACCCGTCACTACTACTTTATTAGTTTCAACAGGTGCTGGTATTGGTGCCGGGTTTGTTATTTCACTCATTTTGTATTCTCCTTGTTATCTTTTTTTTAAATTCTTATGCTCCGTCTGATGAACCAGTCGCTGAAGTTCCGTATGTCTTAGCTACAACATTCACTTTAGCTGTTCCTAGATCAATACCGTACATTGTTCCATCGATATTTATATCTAGAATCATATTTCTTCCTTTTCTTCTAAATCCTGCCATCTCTCTAGGTATTTTACCTAATGCACATTCACCTGTTAGTGAAGGTGTATCACCATCTAAAGGTGCAGCCGATAAGATAGGTACTGTGAAGAACATACCACCCATTTGGTTTACAGCCGATGTTGCCTGATCGGTTGAACCTGTACTATCATTGATAGGTTTATGTACTCTGATACCGGCTTTTCTAAAGAATTTTTGTGGGAAACCCTGGCCAACGAATTGTCCAAACTCACTTGTTCCAGACGTTGTTGTTTGTACATTAGTACCTATTGCAACTCCATGTGAAGCTCCACTTACCATTGCATTATAACCAATGGCCATTCCAAATCTGTTTTTAGAAGTTAGACCACCCAGACTACCTGTATGACCTTCAACACTAGCTTCGTGACCAATAGCCATGTTGGATGATCCAGAAACTACTGTTTCTGCACCAATAGCTATGTTTTCTGCCCCTTTAGCCTGTGCATCGTAGCCGACAGCAACGGTTTGATTGCCGTCTGCTAGTGTGTCTGGTCCAACTGCCACTGAGTATGTTCCTGTAGACTTAGCCACATATCCTATAGCTAGACTCTGATTTCCTTCGGCTGAAGTGGCACGACCAATCGCCATTGCGGAATCAGCTTTGGATCTTGCGACCAAACCAATAGCCATTCCGTAATTATTTCTTACATGAGAAACTCCTCCGATAGCTATCTGATATCCTCCGGTTCCCTGAATTTCATTAGCGTATCCTAACATTACACCCTTATCAGAGGATGCCATTGTTTGGTTATTCAAACCTACTGCTGTGTGTCCGTGTCCTGATACTGTACCACCACCAATTAATACGTTAGCTGTTCCTGATACTACACTTTTCGATCTTTGTATAAGTGTTCCCGCACCACCATTAGTAATTCCCGTTCCAACAACGACATTTTCTTGACCTGATATGACTGGTGTTATCCCGAAACCTCTACCTGCTCCTATTAACACGTTTCTTTGACCTAAATTACGAGGATTTCCAATAGGAACCACTCTTGTTCCGGCACCCACAAGTGTATTACCACCTGTTCGAGATACGCCCTTACCCACATCTTTTGCTGTGGCACCGATCGTGACGCCTCGATAAGAGTTTGCGGATACTTGGTATCCTATACCTATTGCATCCTGGGAATCAGCTCCCGCCTCCATACCCATTGCGATTGAGTGTAGTTGTTCAGAGGATGTTAAATGTCCAATGGCTATTGAATCGTTACCATTAGTTAAATTTGAAATACCTACATTTACATTAGACGATCCTAACGCTCTACTGCTGTGACCTATAATGGTTGAGAATTGGGCATCGGTTCTTGTAGTTCCACCACTTAATTTATGACCAAGTGCAACGCTACCTCTTGATTTTAAATAACTTTGGTTACCTATAACAAAACAATTATCACCATCTATTGCCGATGATTCGCTACCAATTGCAAGCGAAGATTGTGCAGAAACACTATTGCTATTACCAATGGTAATATTTAATCCTTGTGTTCTGTTTCGATTACCTATAGCGACTGTCTGACCATTATTTATCAAACGGTCACTCTGTGCATTATTATAATCAGTATTAAGATAACCAATCTTAACCATACCTGTTCCACCACTAGTATTGTTGGATCTTCCTAAGAGTACATTACCATTTGTATTAACAGCGGCCTTAATGTGATTAGCTGTTCCAAGTAAAGTATTATAAGCACCATCGTTCGATATGTTAGCCTGTCCGAATATTAGATTGTTACCTTCTGCGTGATTTATTTTATTTTGACTACCGATTACATATTCTACAGTACCACCTGCGTTAGTATTCTGATATCCAATAGCCCCGTTTATTCCAAAAAGAGAACCTACAGTGTTTTCGTTACCAGCGAGAATTGTTTGTCCTACACCAAGGTGAACAGTTGAATTTTCACGGTTTTCAGAACCTAATAAAAGTGCATGAGAGCCTGAGTTTTGGTAACCTAATGCGACTGAACCATTAGATGCTCCTTGTGGGGTTGTTATGTTTCTAAATCCTATATTTGTTCTATGTGTTACGGCCGCCCCATCTCTGTTCTCATTTTGAACACCGATGTTAATTGATGTTGATCCGTTTGGTACAATGTTCTTATTACCAATCGTTACTGAGTATAAAGAGCCTGAGACTGTATTGTCAGAACCAAGTGTGATACCAGCTTTAGCATCTGCCGTACCTGATACATCATTTCGATGACCAATGATGATGCTTTCTTGTCCAGATAGCGTGTTACTGTCACCTATTATAACAGAACCACTTAAGTAAGACCTGTTAGAGTTTCCTATGTAAACTTGACTTGTTTGTCCATACTGTAAATCTTTGTTCAATCTTCCAATGGCTGTAGAGAATTTACCAGAAAGTGTATTTTGGCGACCTAAAATATTTGTACCACCTAGTGAGTACAAACTTCTGTTGGATTCGCCAATGGCTATGGCAGTTCCTCCGGCTCTACTATTCGTACCTTTTACCTTGTTAATATATCCTAATATTACATTAGGTTGCCCGGCCGCTCTTTGGCTAGATTCTATGTTCTCTTTACCCATTATAACACTACCAAAAGCTCCAGTACCTGAGTTTTGGAAACCTATTGCGATTGATTCACCTTTTGCTGAGTTTTGGTAACCTAGTGCTATACTACCACTGTTGTTATTATCAGATTGTTGAATATTTGATTCACCAATACCTATACCTCTAAGTCCTGATACAGAGTTAGTAAGACCGATAGATACAGAAGCAAGCTGACCTTTGTTACCTTTACCAATGATTACGTTCTGACCACCAACATTACTACTACCTAAGGCCGCTGTTGCACTTATCTCATAGTTTTGTGAACCAATTAAAATAGCGTCTGAGTTACCACTTGTAGTATTGCCGTGACCAATAATAACACCGGAACCGGCTGCCATAATTGAGTTGTTGCTATGACCGATTGCAATTACACCTTCACCATCTACAAGTCTATTTTTATATCCTAAAATTAAACCTCTACTATTTGCACCCGTATTATTGTTATAAGCACCAAATGTCAAGTTAGAATTAACATTTGTTCCGATTACATTACTTATGCCTATTCCAAATGTACCGTCACTCGTAAAAGATCCGACTGAGCCTGTGTTTGTTTGACCTATCGCCATTGCTTTAGAGGCAATAGCAGATTCTATTCTATTGTTTTCACCAAATGCCATATGGCCTGAGTTTGCCACACCTACCAAAGTTGTGTTTTGGTTAAGACCGGTTCCTTCAGCTATATTATCACTACCAATTAAGTAAGATTCTGATGAATCTCTAAGTTGATTAGAATTACCCAGCATAGCACCTTTACTCGCAACATCGCTAGTTTGTGTGTTTCCAACACCAAGACTGGTTATTTGAGCGCCTGCGATTGAGTTTTGTGATCCTATAGCCACAGAATAAGAGCCACTAACACCGTCTGAAGCATTTGACCCTCTCACACCAGCTATGTCAATGATACCTATTTTGCCATTGTAGTTGAAGTTGGTGTTGAGACTCATTCCACCTATCAAGCAATTCTGTCCAACATTGTCTTGAAAGTTAGCAAATCTTAAACCTGGTGCAGTTTGTGTAAGTCCACTTAAAACCATGAATGAAACTGCTGAGGGTTTGTAATCATTAATATCTTGATCATCGGTACCATCTAATGTAATTGATTTTACGCTAGTATGACCAGATATTACAAATTTACCGGAGTTCGTTAGATCAACATCCACACCAGAAGTTAAAACAGTATTGGCCGATAAAGCTTTTTGAGCCACTGATGTGTTTGTCGTAACAATCTGAGCAGAGAGTGGTGTTCCTTTGCCAGCTTTACCACTCAATTCTGCTATAAGAGAATCATCACTCGTAGCAGAAATTGTCAAAGAAGCAACTCTACCAGATAAAGGTAATCCTTTACCAGCTTTACCACTCAATTCTTGTATTAATACGGTATTTTGGTCGGGGTTTTGTGCTGAAAGTTCATATGTAATACCGCTTACTGTTTCTAATACGGTAAAAGCATTATTTATCGCATTTCTCCACTGTAAGTTCGTCTGATTGTTACCTAGCGGTGTTAATGACATTGTTTGTTCTCCTCAGTTAAAAAATTATTATCCAGCGTGGCCAGTAAATGTGTGCATATCAGGTGGTGCCATATTCTGTCCATTTACTGGTGAATATGAACCCGAAGCTCTTCCGGTCCAAGTAACATCAAAAGCTTCATCGTAGCTGGTTACATTACCAACTTTTTTGATTCTAACAATCCTTTGCTTTCTATGTCCGCTTAGTGAATCAGAGCCGTATATTTCAGCGGCCTCTCCGGCTGATGCACTTATTGCCAAGTAACACATATAAGTTGTATTGGCATCCGCCTCATCAATCTTATGTGGTGTAATGGTGTTTACATCTTCAACTCTATAATGTGAATTACTATATATCGGCATCTTTCTATCTCCTATCTAATATCGTTAAATCTTCCTTCAGTCTCTTCTAGTTCAAAATATTGGAATGTTAATTCTACATCGAATGTAGAAATGTCTGCTGATTCATTTGATAAATCAATAGTACCAACACTACTAGGAGTGCAACCAACAAGTTTATATATCTCTGCAACTGTTTTCATATCATCTTTAAAGAAGATCATTCTTATATTGCTCGTTGTGTTTATCTTTTTATCACCTTCCATAATAGAACCATCTGTCAAAGCTGGATTTGAAACTGTAGACATCCATTTTAACATTGCTCTATGATATTCACCGTCTGAATCATTCTTGATTGTAATTGTTGTTGTCTGATCCATTCCTAATCTTGTAGGAAGTTTAAAAGGATATCCATGATAAAATACATCTGTAAACTCCTGCTGTCTTGCAGGAAGTGAGGCTGTGCTTGCCCACATTGTTAGGTTTTGTAAAGATTCATCAACTTCGGCTATACCTGTCGTAATAATGAGTTGGAATTGATTTTGCTTTCTAATTCCTCGCTCTTTGAGTTCATTCATAAAATTTGTTAATGTCTTCGGTTCCATATCTCTCTCCGTTATTCGGTGACTTTATCTTCAAAGTAAGAACACCAGTCAGATTCCGGTCTTTTTATGACAGGGTAAACAGATGTTATACATTTTCTACCCTCCCTGTCTGTGGTATTTATAGGAATAGGTGGATTTAACCTACAAAAATTATTGTCTTCCTCGAAAAAATCACAGTCAATACAAGCTCTTTTGGTATTCATACTAAATCTTCAATCCTTCTTTTCTTAATCTTTGTCCTACACTCGTTACGATTTCAGAAAAGTTATCTTTAACAATGTTTTTATCAACATTTTTAGGTAGCTTCTTACTAGACTTCATGTCTTTCATTAAACTCATAAGGTCTTTTTTATTTTTTATCTTTTTACTTCTGACCATATCAACAACATAATCAACTACCATATCTTTTTCGATTTCAATATCTTTAAACTTACCTTCTACTATTTCTTCTACAACATGTACACACCTGTCTTTTTCGTATATAGCAAATCTTTCTTTTATCTTCTCTTTAGATACTTTAAATTTTTGTTCAAAAGGTGTTCCACATAAAGGACAATTAGTTGGATATTTACCAGCAAATGAAGGCATGTGAAAATTACAGCTAGAACACACTTTCTTAATTACTACATTACCTTTAATGAGATCGGGTTTTCTGAATGCGTTTGCGATACCCTGTGTTATCATAAACCTTTTCTCATTTATTCTAGCGTTACCCTCTTCATCGTATACAATAATGTCATCAGAATCTTCTGTTACTTCTTCAGAACGACTTTCCATTTGTATATCGCTTTTAGTGACCGATTTAACTTCGTTAATTTTAGCCGATCTTTCCTCTGACTTTGAAAATACTTCAACATCTTCGACCACATCTTCTATACCTAACATCTTTTCATAAGCTTCTGATATTCCATCATTAATTTTAAAGCTCATTTCTTTTGTTTCTGTGACTTTCATAACTTTGTGACTCCTTAGCGTATCTATATTTACTTATTTAAGAGTAAAAAACCTTTTTATATGGTGTATAATACCACATGAATAATCAAATCAAACAATTCGGTGACTTGAATATCTTCATAGATGCATCATATGTAATGTATTATACTGTTCATGGTGCTTTTTCTATGTGGAAGAATGAATATACTTCCAGATTTAATGAGAGGTGTCCAGAGAAGGTAGTATTCGATGCTCCTGACATCACAAATGATGACAAATACTTATACTGCCTTCAGAAAAAGATGGAAAACAATCTAGACTCTATATTCAACATCATCAAAAACAAAATGTTTGATGGTTTTCATCCTCCCGGTTTAAGACCTAAAGTTTACTTCTGTCTCGATGATGTATCTCGAAACTATTGGAGAAAGCAGAATATCTTCAGAGAATATAAGGCTAACAGAAAGTCTATACCATCTTATTTCAATGCCGGTAAAGCTTTCAGGTACCTATATGAGATAATACTACCACAACTTGAGTTAGAAGAGTTCTTTGGTATTAAAAGTATTCTCGTAGAATCAGCAGAAGCTGATGACATTATCATGACACTTGTTCGTAGAATGAAGCATAGTAATAATTGTATCATAGCTACAGACCATGATATGATACAGGTTCTAGACAAAGCCAGAATGTTTGATCTACAAGGCAAAGAGATAAACATTGGTTACATCTCAAACAAATGTATTGGTAGTGAAGATATGACCAGTGAGACGTATCTCAAGACTAAACTTCTTGTAGGTGATAAGTCTGATAATATACCTCAAGTATTTGAAAGAGTTGGTTGGAAGAAAGCATGGAATTTGATGAGTGATGTAGATACACTTAAAGAGAAACTAAAAGACCAACAAGCTTTCGATAGATTACAACTTAATTCAAAGTTAATAGACTGTAAATACATACCTAGTGGTATTCAAAAAGACATTATAAAGTCTTATATAGAAACAAAATCATAAGGGTATAATCAATTATGATGAAAGACACACCGAATGTGGTAATTTACAAATACTCAACTGTAGCATCTTATATGCTAGAGAGATTTATTGACGATCAATCCGAAAGTATAATCCGTGAAGGTGATAATATAATCTTTACAAGAAACTATGAGTCTAGATTCTTAGTAAAAGCATTTACAGACTATATCAATGACTTCTTTAACATTGAATGTGATTATCCATATGGTAAACAAAAGACTATTGTAGTTGGTACATGCTACTCACATCATAATTGGAAATGTAAGTTTATCGATCAGATAGAAAACAACTCTGCAAGAAAATTTATTAAATCAAAAGTTCCAGTCAGATATGCATTTTCGGATAGAAATTTTATGGCAGATGAATCACTTATAAACCAACTATTAGACACACTTGTCGGTAAACTAATGAGAGGTGACATAACAGTAACAACGCCTAATTTTTCCACCGTAAAGTTTGTATTCGTAAAAGATGTATCTGAGAATGATATAGCATCTGTTTTGAGAGGTTATCACAGTTATAAGAATTGCTATGTATATCCTAATTCAAAAAGTGAGTTACTGTTTGATATAAACAGAATGGTTTACAAAACAGTATCGAAGAAACATAGAATAACATCCGACCTAAAAGATAAAGTGCTTTATATGTATGAACTTACTTGTTCTCCTGAAGAGAATGAATAAATAAACTTGTATGAGTAGAGAAAATTATACTGGTTGGAAATTGATGTCTAGTCGAAAGAAGTTCGAAGAAGCACCTGAAGAATATATTGGCTTTGTCTATGAAATACTTGATAAAGAAACTAATATGAGATACATAGGTAAAAAGAAGTTCTGGTCTAAAGTCACAAGACCACCTCTCAAAGGTCGAAAAAATAAAAGACACTCACTCAAAGAATCTGACTGGAAAGACTATTATGGGTCTAGCGATGAAGTGAAACAACTTGTGGAGAATACAGGTACTTGGAGATTTGAGAGATACATACTTCGTCTGTGTAAAACATCTGGTGAAATGTCTTACTATGAAATGAAAGCACAAGTTGAAAATGATGTCTTACTCAAGCCAGATGAATATTACAATGCATTTGTTGGTGGTAAGATTCATAGAAGTCATCTAGGTCATTTAATTAAGAAGAAAAAGTAGTATAATCCTTCATGAGTGAAGAAAATAAAAGATCATTTTTTGATTGTATGAAGAATATTATTCAAGCAAAGAACAAGGATGTTTTAGAGTCAGACATATCCTCACCAACATTTGACACAATGTATTCGAAGTATATGGTTCAAAGATATATAAGCATGTATCCACCATATATGAAGTTTATAGATAAGCATCAAGTCGCCTTAGAATCATTGTCTAATGAAATGCACTATAGATTTCTCTTCAAAGTAATACCTCAAAATAGAAATTTGTGGATTAAGTACATATCCAAAGGTAAGAAAAAGAAATAGTTATTTTTTTAAGTGTGCAAAGTTTTTATAATAAAGATTCGCCAAATTACCTCTACCTAAAAGTTCCTCAGGATTGTCAAAAATAATCTTAGAGTAAACACCTCCGTAATGTATACAATAGGCTTCTTTTTTAAGAAACTCAGGTTTTAAAACATCAGCGATTGCATTCCATTTACAATCCAAGAATGAATATGATATTCCTAAATTATGAACCATACCGTTTATTAAAGGCATATCTTCAGTTCCAAAGTTTTTATGAGGCCAAGCATTTGTTTGATCAATAGACTTTCTATTGTTTAGCATGTTAACCCAGTTTTCTCTAAAAAGCTTTCTACACTTTCTATTCGCTATCCAAACACCTGTATTCATATACTCATGAATCTTATGATAAAAATCATAAATGTAGGCATGATCTTTGATAAAATCCATACTGTATCTAGTTTTTATAAAAATATTATTGTAATATTTAGCATAACCATTAGGTTCATTGACAGCATGAAAATCTTTTGACTTATCTATCTCGTTAAAGATATTAGGTATATCATCTGGAGACTTCATTACAATATCCGAGTCAATATACATTATCCATTCATATTCATCAAATTTTTCTTCGCAAAGAGCCAGACACCATAAAAACTTCATAAAGACATCTTTATATACTTTACTTTCTGGTAAATCGGGTTTGTCTTCGAAGATATAATCACAACCTATGCTCTTGGCATATTCACTAACAGTTTCTTTAGACTTTAGAACTAATCTTCCGTCGGAATATTTTCCGCCATTGTGACCATCATTCTTACCTGTTTGTATAAAGCACTGATAAATTAAATTCATATTAAGTCCTTAAGATGTTCATAGAACATATGTGTTAAATGTGTTTTACCTAATAATTCTGGATATTTAAACATGATTTTCGCTCTTGGACCTGCGTAATGTAGAGCGTATGCCTCATTTTTAAGAAAATCAGGTCTCATAGATCCACATGTTGCGTTCCATTTACAATGTAAAAATGAATATGATATTCCTAATTTATGAATCATACCGTTTATCAAAGGTTGATCGGTATAAGCTAAACCAGGTCTTGGATATCTAGATTTTGATTCATCTAATGTCTTTTTGTTTTTAAGTGTGTTAACCCAGTTTTCTCTAAAAAGCTTTCTACACTTTCTATTCGCTATCCAAACACCTGTGTGCATTTGATCATATAATTTATGATAGAAGTCATAAATGTAGGCACGATCTTTAATAGCTTCTAAACAAAGTCTAGTTGTTTGATAAGGGTCATTATAATAATCTTTCATGCCGATAGGCTCGTTAACCGCATGAAAATCTTTTGTTTTGTCTATCTCGTTAAATATATTTGGTAGTTTTTCAGGAGATTTCATCACTATGTCCGAGTCAATGTGTAAAATCCATTCATATTCATCAAATTTTTCCTCACACAAAGCCATGCACCAAAGATATTTCATAAAATTTTTATTAAATATTTTATCTTTTGGTAAATCAGGTTTATCTTGAAATATATAATCACAACCTATGTTTTCTGCATATTTTTTAACTGAGTTTTTAGAAGCCTCTAATAGTTTTTCATCGTCCGTATTACCGAACCACCTGCTAACATCATCTTCTTTATATCCATTTTCTCCCGTTGTGACAAAACATTGATAAATTAAATTCATTTAGAATACTTCCTCTCCAATAAAATCATTTAACATCTTATTAAATGGCTTATAATATTCCTGTATATATTCTACATGTTCATCTTTTATTTCAGAAGACGCATCATATAGTTTAGAATTAAAATCGTGTGATTGAACTTTTAGGTTTTTATTTATTTCTATTTCATCTATATCTAAAAAATTAAATATAGAATTATAATATTTCTTTTTATCTTCAGGACTACCTGATAAATCCGAGAATTTGTTTATTAGAACATTTCTATTAAAGTTTGATTTACCTATCATGGATAGTATATTTTTTATGTGAGTTATGTATTCACCTTGATAAAAATAATTACCTCTCCCTTGTCTATAATTCTTTGTGTACCAACCTTGATTTTTATGCATTTCGACTATTTCATCTAGTTTATTAGGTTCTAAACCTAATCTTTGATTTGCTATGTAATCTATTTCGTTTTTGTGTTTGTTGTAAAAATCTTCACCATTTCTGTTTATAACATCTGCTATTGAATTTGGATTAGTAGACATTTCAAACACCATTCTAAAGTGTTTATAATGTGATAAAAATCTATCAACAGGCTCTCTTAAACATATCATCATTTTTATATTAGGAAAATCAGTTAACAATCTACTCATTTCCAAAGGACAATAAAAATATGAAGGTGTACATTCAAAATTCTTTATTTTGGGGTTAAGATTAGTTGACCATATTTCTTTATATGCATTTAGTGTTCTATCATGATAAAAAGAATCATAGTAATGATATTCTTTTCGTAAAGGTCTTTGAAAGCCTCCACCCCAACCATCACCTTCGAATAATAAAGGGTGTTCTTTAATATTATTCCAAACAGTTGAAGAACCTGTTTTCATGGGACCTAACATTATAAAATCTGGACCTCTACCTACATACACGTTTCTATTCTCCTAAATCTTCAAAGTTATTATTTTTTAGTCTTAGCCATCTTTTATATTCATGATGATTTTCAAATCTGTCTACAGTTTCTTGTTTTATGAGACCCTCTGAAACATAATAGTCCCATCCTTTATTTGAACTAGTATTTGATCTTGGTTTACTTTTATATTTGTGTGAGAAATAAGTCTCTAGGAAATGTCCGAAGTTTTCATCGTTGAACTCTTTTACAAAATCTAATTGTATAATCCAATAAGGTATACTCCAAAGTATCAGATTTTCAGGTTTTAACATCTCATTTACAAAAGCATCTATACTCATTTTTTTTATATCCATTTCAACTAACTTAAATGGATTTTTCTCTGACTCTTTCTCTACTGCGAAACACCAAAGAGAACATATCAAATCTTTAGGCTCACGAACAAATGTAAACAAGAACCAGCCATTCTTCTTATATTGCAAAATGGTATCTCTGTCCCAACTTATGTGATGATTGTGTACGAAAGCCATACCTTTTTCTTGTTTATCAATATCAAGTAACTCTTCTTGAGTAAAGTCTCTCCATATCTCTGAATACCAAGTATTGTATATTTTGTGATTTTTCAATATGTCCCAGAGATAGTCCATTGTATAAACACCTGCACATTTACCAAAATGTATAAAACCTATCTTTTTAGGAGTAGTTGATATTTCACTTATACCAAACTCATCTTTTATGAAGTCTAATACAAAACTATTCTTACCTTCACATGATACTTTAAGTGTAGATACAAGTCTTTTTATGTCTTTTTGAACATTAGTGTCTTTGAAGTTTATTTCAGGGTCTGTATGAACATGATAACTTTTTATCTCACCTAATGTTTCTTCTAGATACTCTATATCTTCTGCAAAATAGTTTCTCCAAAACCCTATATTATGTGTTCTGTCAAATATATCTGTATCAAAAAAGTTAGGTATATTATTCATACACTCTTGTTCATAAAAAAGAGAATCGTGTAAGTAATTCTTTTCCCACCAGTCTGGAAAATCTTTTCTAGCACAAAACAGATAACCAGCGTTATATATACCTGAAACACTTTCATGTGAATTTTTATTTAATATGAAATGATAGTGTGGTGATAAGACCACTTCATGACTATATGTTAAGTCTAATTCATGAACTAGTATAATATCAGCATCTAAGAAAAAAGTGGTATTATGTTCACTCATCGCAAATCTCATAGCTGACATCTTTTTCAGAATAGGCATTTTTTGATGATATTGATTTAAATTTAGGTGTTTAGAACTCATCTCTTTAGATTTCTCTTCTATTTGTTCTTCATCTAATTCTACGGAGAAATATAAATCTTTTATGTTGTACTTTTCTGCTCTTTTTTCTATATATTCTTTTGAAACAGTGTCACACACAATGTAAATTGGTTGATAATGAAATTTTCTAATACTCCTTATAGATATGAAGGACTCTTTCATCATAGGTTCTGTTGTTACAGTTGAAAAACTTTGAAGATAGTGTTTTTTATCTGATTTCTTTTTATTTAAGACTAGATTTAAATGTCTATCTTTATCATCACAGTAAACGACAGTATGTGCAAAATCATGGTCTCCTGTTAAAAGTGCTTGTGACATAAGACGATTTAACTGTTCATCATCTCTATGTCTTAGTATCGTCTTGTTTTTCTTTCTTTTATTTAATACGAAATCATCATACTGACCTACAGAGTCATTGATGCTTATGAAAACTCTACAACATCTTACACCTAAAGGAGTGTTTTTTGTATTTTCAAGTAAAGTTCTATCAATACTAGATAAGAACTCACTTACACTCTCTACTTCATTGTCTAGTATGAATACAAAATTAATCCACTCACCTGATTGTAGAATAGGTGATATAAGACTTAAGTCTTCAAATCGATTTATATTCATGACTAGATTTCTATTCTGTAAACCATCTCTGGTACTATATCCGTGATTCGCTCTAACACTTGTTATTTTTTTAAGACTTTTAAGATTATACTCTTCTGGAAAATATTTCTTTTTTATGTCTTCGTCTTTTTCTAGAATTACAGAAACCTTGGTTTTGTCTATTTGTTTTATTGAGGAATCATCTGTGATACCCTGAAGACAGAATGAATTTGAAAAACTCTCATCAATCAGAAAGTAATTACCGCTATTTAGAAGAAACGATTCTTTTTTATTGTGATTAGCTCTTTTTACTTGATCAACAATTAGGTCTTCATAGAATTTGTAAACATTGTCTTCTACTTTCTTTAGATTATATGTTTCATCTTTGAAATGTAACTTAGGTACAGCCATCCGTCTCTCCTTAACAATACAACTCTATTTATCTATTATACATCGTATTGTGATAGCTTAAAACCTCTTTTCGTAGCTTTTTATTTGACGACCATTGAAGTAGACCTGTTTTTGAATCAGTTTGTAAGTCCAAATTTGGATTAAAATTAAATCTTTCTAATATTTTTTCTCTAAACTCATATTTTCGATTGTAATTACCATGATAAAGATGTTCTATTTCTCTATTTTCTAAGTAACCAGAACTCTCAATGTGTTTCTGACATAGCTTATAATAATCAGTGTAAAGTTTTTTAAGCTGACTACAATTATTGAGAGTCCTCTTTGATATATTCTTTAAATTACCAGTAAAAGCACCTGCTAATAGACAGTCACCATTTCCTGTTATATGATAATCAAAAAGACCACCTATTTTATCAAGTACATCTCGTCTGATTGCCCAGCCGTATCCTGTCCAACCTTTTATCTCATCGACAAAGCAATTATTATGAACTTTATATGTACAACCATCTTCGTCTAGTTGGCGAACAGTTTCAAATAGTTGTATTACGGAGTGTTTTTGTAATTTTTTTGAAATAGCCCAGTCTGTCATTGCATGACTAAAGATAATGTCTGCATCCACCCAAGATATGTATTCAAATTCTTTTGGTATCTTTTTTATAGCAATATTTATAAGTCTTTCTTTCTGCCATATAACTGTGTTCTTATCAGCACGGAGTCTTATAAATCTTTCGGATTCTGGTATTCTAAATTGACTATCACCAAACGCTAGTTCAATCACAAACATATTATTATTCCAGGAATTTAAATTTCTGAATTTTTCAAAGTTCTTATTTTGATAAGAATCTTTTTTATATGTAAAGACCGGAACTATGAAGGCGGTTTTACTCATAGAGTTGTTTGTCCTTCGTTCTTATAACAATAACAACTCATGTTCGTAAGTAGTTCCGATAGTAATTTAAAATAAGTTACGATTTCACTATCCAAAAATGATTCTCTAGCCATTGAATCAGATATTGATCTAGATGTTATTATCCAGGACAATACCGTATTATCAACTGGCAACTCAAAATTTATAGGTCTTAAATTATTATCTAGTTTATTGATTGTATTAATATCATCTTCGATTACTATATGATAGTCTCCAATCTCTTCAGGTGTTATCGCATCTTTATCGTTATTATAAAAATTCAATAACTCTTCTAGAAACATTTTTTGACAGAATAGTATAGACCTACAAGTAATACCTTTATCTTGATATGATTTCCAGTCTTTATGATCTCCTAGAGTCTTGAAACAGGAGATTAAATCCTTTAATAATATTTTTTCTTTTACTCTCGTCATTTAATATACCTCACAAGTTTTTTGCCACCATTGTGGTTCTGGTCGTTTTGACCAAATCATTTTAAATCGATGTCTCTTAGTTGCATAAAAGGCACGATAAGCATCAATAGGATCATCAAGCATACATTCTGGATTTGAACCCATGGCTAATTTAAAAGGTGTTAAATTACCTTCTGGTATATTCACAGGATAATTAGATAGTGGTTCTCTCAATAATTTATCGGTTAGGTGTTTTTTACCATATCGATAAGTGTATTCATCACACAGATGACAAAAGAAGTCATAGTGCCATTTGTAATTTTCGGTTGTCTCTGTTGACCAAATAGTACATGGATGCTTAGGATGAACCGCTTTGTAAAGTACGTCTTCACGCCAATCAGTCAGTCCCCAGTAACTTATCTTTCTGCCCGATTTGCTCTTAATTTTAGTTTCAACACCATCAAGTAGCCTATGTGCTGTTGATAACATTTGACCAGACTCAACGACCATTTTAGGTACATGTTTGTCACAATGCATCTCAACTGCTTTTTGTGGGTCTTTATGTAGTACAAATATATTCATATCTTTCCTCTTTTGAATTAGATATAATATAGATAAAATTACAAACAAAGTCAATTAAAATCCTGAAAACTTTTTAGTTCTTCGGATATGGGACCGGTCATGTCTTTCATCTGATAAGCATCATATGTTGCATCATCATGTAGCCATATAAGTATTCTCTGAGAGACTGGTATACCGATTTGCTCTAACATAAGTTGATAATATGATAACTGTAATTGATACTTATTAAATGGTGTGTCTAACATATCTGAGAATGGATAGTATAACTTTTGATCTTTAAAGTTCTTGAATAAATCTTTGTTCGTCTTATAGTCACCTATCAAAAAAGAGTTCTTTTTCTTATTATAGAGGATAATATCACCAGTACCAGCATATAGGTATTTGTGATGATACATCTTAAGTTCTGTTGCAAAAGGAACTATATAATCAGGTAAGTCGTCCCAGAATGTTGAGATAGCTTGTTCTAATGGTGTAGTTGGTTCTAAGCTTCTATCAAAAGCATATCTTTCACCAAAGTAGTGTGCTTTGTCACCTCGCTCACAAGCTTTCTTAGAGTTCTCTTCCCACTCCGCTAGAATCTGTTCTTCAGTCACACCTCTTCTTCTGGCAACAAACTTACTAATACTTTTGTCAAATGGTTTGTAGTATCTTTGAATTAATTTGGAAACTGATGGTATAACTTGTTCTTCGACAGTATAGATATGATTATTTTCATCGAAGTTTAGGTGGTTAAATAACTCACCACACTTCATATATAAAGATTCCACACTCATTTCAAACTCACATTTAAACTACACTTTTTTTAATAAAAAATGATATAGTGCAAATATCACAAAAAATCAACATAAACCACTGTACTAACTTATTTTACATTATTTCACCATTTAGTGGTATAATAACAAAAAAGAACAATACAAAATGATATATGTTTTTAAATGAAAATTGTCATATCACAACCATACAGATAATTATACCGTTTTTCTCTTATATTTATAGTAAACAATGACCATTGTAATCGCTGAAAATAGACCGGCTAGATAATTTGACAACCACCAAAAGTCATATCCAACTCTTAAAATCGTATAAAATATAGCTGATATATAACCTACAACGGACAGTGTAAAGAGAGGTAAACTTATATCTTCAACCGATTTTGTTCTAATTGATTTGATTATCTGAGGCCAGTAGCATATCATAAAACATATCGTATATATTACACCTAAAATGTTTTCTATCATTAAACCTCATCACTCTCTTCAGGTTCTTCGATTGGTTCTAAAACCATCTCACCGTTTTCATCGTAATGATATTTAACAAAGTTTTCCTCTGCTAGTAAATCTAAAATAATTGATGTTGTATGGCCGTAGCTTTTATTACGACCTAAATCATAAGCTAGTAGAATTGAGCCTATGAACCAAAGTGCTATGATTAAATATATCATTAATACTTATCTCCTCTCCATAAATCAAAAATATAATACATTGTAATTCCTAGTAAAGTCCATGTCATCATACTAAACATGTCATCTGGTTTTATTAGTAAATTTTGATATATATCCATTGTTTCTCTCTCTATTTATAAAATATATGAAGGCCAATCTTCACAGTTTTTTTCATGTTTTTTGCCCAGTAAGGACTCACATAATCAGCATGATAATGATCTGCACCTTTTGTGTAATTTGTTGTAGGATCAGAATAGGCTATCTTCAAGGCTTCATTCCAACGAGGATGTTTTGATGCTTTCTCGATAGTCTTCTCTATGTCTTTTCCGTTCCAACATGAAAATTGTTTCCGAGCCAAACACACCTCTGAAAAGGATTGATTCTTTTTAATGGCTCGGTTGTAAATTACTTCATAAACCGCTTCAAGAGAGCCTTCATCATATTCACCACCAGCTTCTAAAATCAAAGTAGTAGCAACAATAGTCTGATCATAATCTGCTTGAACAAAACAAACAAAACCAATAATAGACAAAATAATTAGTACTATAATCTTATTCATACCTCTCTCACTTTCTACAGATAATGTACTATAAAATGGTGATAAGGTCAATGACTATTTTTGACTATCTCCAGGTAAAACTCTGTAGTTATCTTCTACGGAATCAGGTGTGGAAACCTCAATTATTTCTGAATTATCTTCAAGAGCAATAAGCTGATGTGGTTCTAATGGCTCGTTTCTCCAAGTCTCACCTTCTTGTAGAATAACAGACCTCTGTTCAGCATTCTTGGTGTTGATATAAATTAGTTCAAAAGAGCCTTTGTTTACATACCAAGACTCGTCTTTTTCTCGGTGAAAATGCATTGAGAACTTCGACATAGCTTTGTTAAAATGCATAATTTTACCACAATACTTATCATTTGTAGCAAATATCAATTCATATCCCCAAGCCTTATCTACCTTACCTTCTAGTCTCTCTGTGAAAGAGCCGTCAGTGTAATAGTCTTTACTACCATAACTGGTGGTATGCGTTCTCTTATCCACAACAAAATATTCACTCATTTTCTATATACTCCCTTATATCAATCCAGTCTAACTTAAAGTATTTCTCTAATTGTCCTAGATTAGCTTGTGTAAATTCTTGATACTGTCCTTTTAATTTATCAGGAAAAGGTATCTCAACTATTGGTACATTATACTTATTTGACAGGGCTTTTGCGATGTCCAAGAAACTAATTGCCTTACCTGTTCCTACATTGAAAACACCATTTTCTTCTATATCAAACATTCTTAAATGACATTCACACACATCATCTACACAAACAAAATCTCTCTTATAATTTTCACTACCTTCAAATATTCTTATCTCACCATCTTCTAATGCTTGTTTCTTAAACTTGTGATAAGGACTTGCTTGATCACCTTTATGATCTTCATGTTGTCCATAAACATTAAAGTATCTGAAGCCTTGAACTGTTATAGGATGAGTAACTTTCTCATACCACAACCATCTATCAAATAGATATTTTGACCAAGCATATGGACTTTCTGGTCTGAGAGGACCATCTTCTGTAAAATGTTCTGTCTGTCCGTAAACACTCGCACTACTAGAATACTGGAAGTGTACACCATGTTTACAACACTCTTCGTATAGCCATCTAGAAAACTCAAGATTGACATTGATTATCTTGTCAACATCTCTCTCCGTTGTAGAAGATATTGCACCGAAATGAATTACTTTGTCCATTCCTCTAACATCAGGTAAGTCTGTCGTGTTTAGTTCATAACCATATAGTTCATGGTCTTTAGTCAGACGATTAACCATATTCTGACCAATGAAACCTTTGTTACCTGTTATTAATATCTTCATTTCTTTAAATCACCTTTCTTTATCCAAGCTGTTAAGCCTGACCAAGTCTCGTAATTATTCGATGGTAAAATATACAATATTTCGGGTATCACTTTTTTTATATTCTTTAAAACTTTAAAAACATCATGTTTCTTTTCATTAACATCGTGAAAAAATACATATCCATCTTTTTTACAATGATTATATGCATACATTATATCCCAAGCGACAGCAGGGTAATCATGACCACCATCAACAAATATAAAATCAAACTTCTTATTCTTAAGTATTTCTGGTAAGAAGAAAGAGTTTTTGTTTATATATTTTACGTTAGATTGATTTATATTTTTATTAAAAAATTGCTTATCATTTTTTCTAATAGCTAACTCTTGATAACTCTCATCATCTTCTGAAAGATCACAGGTGATTATATTTGCATCAGGCCATAATTTAGAAAATAAATTAGTCATCTCACCTTTACCTGTACCTATTTCTAAAATGTCTTTTATATCAGGTCTGTGAATCGATAGAGATGTAAAATATATAAAATCTTTTCCTTGTCCTTTAAAATCTTTAGTCACAAAGTAAATGTTTTCAGGTCCAACTATAGACATTAACTTATCTTCAGCTTTTTTTACATCAGTTAATTCCCAATCACAATAATTAATTCCTCTATAATCTTCGAACTTTATATTAGCTACCGAACTTCTATTGAAAAAGTACTCATAAGCATCAGGACCACACTCTACAACATCTTTCATTTTACTGGCTCATCTCTTCTATAATCTTCGTGGTCGAATAACCCTCTACAGTAGGTACAATATAGACAGGTGCGATGTCTTTTCCTACGACATCATCTGGTTCATAGTCACCACCTTTGACAATACAGTAAGGTTCTAACTCTTTGATGAGTTCATAAGGTGTGTCTTCTTCAAAAATAATTACTCGATCAACATAAGGTATCTGTTCTAAATTTCTTTTTCTTACATCTTGACTGTTAACTGGTCTATCTTCACCTTTAAGTCTTTTTGTACTCTCATCTGAATTGATACCAACAACAACAGTTGATTTACCTATATCATAACAATATTTCAATAGTTCGATGTGTCCTTTATGTAGTATATCGAACACACCGTTTGTAAAAACAATTTCTCTAAATTCTCTAGGTACTACATATTCTTCACTCATGTTAATTTTCTCCATTGACTAGGATCTAGTGTTTTATTTTCAAGTTTCTCTTTTGACGTAATCATTAAATCATAAGAAACACAATATCTATCTTTTTCTGAAAATGACTCGCTTACATAATGTAGTAAATTAGAGGGAAAGATAACAAGTGTCCCGTCTTCAGGCTTTAACTTATGTATATGTGACTCACAATTAATAGGTAGGTTTTGAAACAAATCATATTCACTTTCAAATGTGAGTTCTGCACCTTCATCTTTATTGACTGAAATATAGAACACACAACTTAAGTGAGCGTTTACATGCTTATGTGGTGAAACTCCACCTTCTTTTTGAAGTCTGACACCCCAAGATTTTTGTACATAAACATCCGGTATATTTTCTGAACCTAGTTTATTAATATACTTTCTAGTCTGCTTTGCGATGAACTTGTTTACATCTGAAAAGCAGTCTAACTCATGTGGTTGTTTTATATCACTATAAATATCGCCAAAAAAAGAAGGATTATGAGAACTAGAATTAAAACTAGAGTCCCGTACAAGATTCGAAACAGCTTGTATAAGATTTTCTTTATCATATTCCTCCATCTTCGCTTGGAAGATAGGTGTCCCTAAAATATATTCTACCATACTAAATTACTCAAAAGCTGAAAGTCTTGAAGATACAGAGGTCGCTGAAATTGAAGTATTCTTAATGTTCGCTATCTCGATCCGTTTAACAATATCATCTACTGACTCAATCGTTGGTCTCTCTTCTGTAGACTCATCGAAAGTTAAATGATAAAGTGATGAACTATCTAACATAAAAGATTCCTCACTACTGGTATATCCAGGTAATTGGCTTATCTTATAATAAGTTTCTTGTAATGGTCCGTCAATCTCTGTACCAACGAATCTGGCCGAGAGACCATCTCCACTTATTTGACCTGTAATTACATTGTAACTAACTGAGTCTCCAGCTTCACTTACATATGCTTCAATATCATCGTGGTTATCTTCCCAGTCAATAAATGAATTTTTACCCGATCTATCTGATTGATATTCTAATCCCGAAAGTAATGACCATCTAGAATTTACTTCCAACTGATCTCTCATACCTTTAAATCTATAAACATTAAATGTGTAATTCGCCATAAAAAACCTTTCCTGTATTTACCATTTTTCTACCCAATCTTTTGGGTTCCTTTCATAAGTTTCAGATAGGTAATTATACAAAAAATAAAACGTGATTATAATCAATACAACTAAAAGAAAAGGTGCATACTGCACCAAGTCATAGTAATCTAATTTACCCGTCATGTTACAAATCTTTCAAAATAGTCATCCACATTATGAGCCTTGTCATCAATCCACACATCATAAGCTGGTTTACCCATCTTAAAAGATGTAAACTTAACTCCCCAATCTTTGAGTTGCTTCTCAGTTAGAGCGGTCTTTTCCTTCACAGTGTTTGAATTGGCACCTCGTGCTGTCCAATAGTGAATCTCATGACCCTCATCATATAGTTTGTTAAAGTGTTCGATACGGTGTTTATAAGGCTTCGCATTCTCATATAGATTGTTCGTACCGCCAGATTCTGTTTCTACGATGCATAAAGAACAAATCGTACCGTCAATGTCTACTATATATTTCATAATTTATTATACTCGCATTTCCCCACACTTTTTAATATATTCTTCATTTTGTTCCTCCTCTAATCCTAGTTTAACATCTAAAATACCTAGTTTGATATTCCAGTATTGGTTTGCGTCCAAACATCCATTGTTATATAGATTCTTTGCCGATTCTTCAAGCTTCCACAATTCTCCAATGGTGTTTTTAGCTTTTATCTTTCCTCGCATAATTTTATAATCTTCTCTTGTCATTATTACCAACCTTTCTCATATTCTAGTGCAATCTCAAATAATTTCTTCCAAGCTTTTTTGATTTTTTTGATCTGTTCCGGATTGTTTTCCTCTGCTTCAATCCACTCAATCTCACTATCAACACAGGCTTTGACTATCTTACAAGCCTCTTCGAAAGACATAAACTTTTCTTGTTTCATCAGTGTTTTATCCTCTCATTTCAGTCAACTCAATCGTCTATATATATAATATCATCAAATACATATGAATCAAGTAAAAAAATGTGTAAATATGTTGAAGGAGATTAATATGAGTGTAAATCACGTTATACCACTAAGAAGAATGGCTTATCAATCTTCTGAATATGTTGAAAGTGCCTTAAACATATCTTTGGCTAATGGAGATGTCGAAGGTCTCTCTCATATCAATAAGTTCGGCTATAATGACCAAATACCAACTACTTTTGAATTAATTACAATACCTTCTACTAATATCGTATATCCGACAACCGCCGCAGTTGTTTCGGTGGTATCAGATGATGCAAATGATGATGCCGGTGATACAGGAGCAAGAACAGTTTCAATTCAAGGTTTAGATGCTGATTATAACTTACAATCTGATACAATAGAATTGGATGGTACAAACGCAGTTACAACTACTAATACCTATATTAGAGTCTTTAGAGCAGGTGTTGAAACAGCTGGTAGTTCAGGTGGAGCTGAAGGTACTATTTCCTTTTCAATTGGTGGAAATGTTCAATGTACAATAGATCCTGAATATGATAATCAAACTTTACACGCAGGTTATACTATACCCGCAGGAAAGACTGGTTATCTTACAAGACTACAAGCTACATCTACAAAAGACAATAAAGCTGGTATGGTAGGCTTTTTTCAAAGAGAATTCGGAACAGATACAGTATTTAAAGTAAAACAACTGATTGAAGTTTATCGTAATAGCGTTGTGGTTGATTTTCCTGTACCGATAAAACTAACTGAAAAATCTGATTTAGAATTAAGAGGTAAGAATTTAAACAGTGGTAATGTAAGTCTCGGTGGTACATTCGATTTAATATTAGTAGACAATTAAATCTTTAAAATAAATGTATTTTCCGTATAATAGAGCATGAATTCTGAAGTTATCAAAGACATGTGGAAAGAAGGTGGTGATGGTCACTTCACTTTACTTGACCCACTACAATTTATCCGCTTATTCAACGACTATCAAAATTTTAATGGCAAAAGAGTCTTAGAGTTTGGACCTGGTAACGGTCAGTTTGCAAAGTGGTTACTCGACACTCATAAAGACATCACCGACTACACGATTGTAGACGCACCAAGATCAATAGAGGTGCCAAAGAAAACACTAGAGGATTACAAACAAGTCAACTTCTATGAAGCACGAGATTTCAAAGAAGCCTTGAAAAAGAATTATGACATTTTTGTATCATTCAACTGTTTATCTGAAACACCTCCTTCTTATTATGCCGAGACATTTAACACAGTGAAAACAAAAGGTATTTTTATCATAGACGGAGACCTACATAGTTCCGACTTCCAGAAGAGACTTGACACTTTCTCTCGTAAGCACCGAGCAAAGGTGGTTAGAAACAAAATCTTGGTTAATATGAGTGGTACTGTGAGTTTACATACTCGAAACATGTAAATAATATTATGTTACAGTCCGAAGATACACATACTATGTTACACGATTCGTATGAAATCAGAGGATACTCGCTACTACCAGACCAATGAGAAATCGTTGGTCTTTTTTTATATTAAGGAGAGTTAATGACACAACATCAAAGAATTAAACACCAACAACGCATCAGATCATATCAAAAGCGAAAGCTTATACACACTCTAAGGAAATACAAGCGAATTAAAAACCAAATGTGACGATAAATACACTCATGAAAACCTTATATTATAAACTACTGATGTTTGTATATGAACATCAAGTTCCACTATTAATTCTGATATTATTGAGTATAATCCTTACATATGGAGTATAAACGATAACGATGGACAAAGAAATGGTCATTACGCTAGGGTGGGTTATGGGTCTCTTTTTCTTACTGATGGTGGTGAGTATTTTAATATTAACCTGGACACAGCCTTGACATTATTAATGAACACTGTTACTATCATTGTATATATAGGTCTTATGTATATGGCTTATAAGATAGCAAAGAAAAGCGAAAAATGGTAAGCATCCGGAGAAAGCACAAACGAGATCAGGGTTATACCGTCATTGTATTTGATAAGGATAACGTACATGAATGGCCTACTAGTGACCATGAACATCATGAAATCATGAAAATCTTTAAACAGGATAAATATTACGAAGGTATTATTAATGACTATACCATATGGAAGAAACTAATGGATTGAATATGATAAAAAAAATTAAGAGAATTTTAACTTCACAGAGTAATAGAAAGAATGTTATTATTACCATGATGGTAGGGTCAGCGATTGGATTTCTATTTGATGCTTCATTTGGTATCTATATAGCTGTAATGACCAATGTGATGAACAACTACTACATTCATTATACCACTACATATGTGGATTGATAACATAACAAAACTCTTATACCGAGAACCTTCTGTATATGAGATTGGTATAGGAGTATTATTATATATGGTAATATTGTATGGAATAGTAAGAATAAAGTAAGGGAGATAATGATGCACATTGATGATGAAATCCGTAGAGTTCGTCAGTTTATACAAGAGCTTAACAATGTAAGAGAAGTTTACTTCAAAGAATTATGCGATAAGGTTCTTAACTCCGAGTATAAGAATTGGCATCAACATGAGCAATTTGGAGAATACGCTGATCTAGAAAACGATCTTTTGGATTATATTTTTGACGATTACGGAGACCTTAACTATATGTCCTTTGCCGATTACTTGACTGAATGGTATCAAGAAAAAGACGACCCAGAAAAAGTTATGATTGATGGAGAAACTCATAACGAATTCGTTGAAAGAGTGAATAGTGTCAACGAAGAGATAAAAGGCCAAACATATATGCCTTTTGTGGATGAGTATAATACGGAGGAAAACTA
>CENU01037578.1_pt1 | contig 33204 bp, 38 predicted proteins | sample 361331 | NCBI WGS metagenome assembly CENU01 (sample SAMEA2619766, study PRJEB7988) | marine metagenome | isolation source: saline water (ENVO:00002010), including | reverse complement strand
GGAGCAGCCGTCATATTTCCCACAAAAATCACCAAATCGTTAACTTTTTCTAATAATGCACAATTATAAACGTGCAGACTGATAAAGATAGAGGTAAAAAACTGTTAAAACTGATAATTTGACCCCCTCAAGGGCCTTATATCAATATATAATGCCGTAATTAATTCAAAATTTCTCTCAATGGAGTTTTTAATGTCCCATATCAAAAGTGGTGAAAAAGTTCGCAAAGCAGTCTTTCCTGTAGCAGGAATGGGCTCACGATTTTTGCCGGCTACCAAAGCTAATCCTAAGGAAATGATGCCGGTTGTCGATAAGCCATTAATCCAATACGCAGTGGAAGAGGCAGTAGAAGCCGGCATTACGGAAATGATTTTTGTAACTGGCCGGACCAAACGTAGCATTGCTGATCATTTTGACAAGGCCTATGAGCTGGAGCATCAGCTTGAGCAACGAGGCAAAAAGAAATTACTAGATATTGCGCAAAATGTTGTCCCCAAAGGGGTTAGCTGTACTTATATTCGTCAAAATGAAGCCCTTGGGTTGGGGCACGCGGTTGCAGTCACTGCACATCTAGTGGGTGATGAGCCATTTGCGGTTATTTTGGCCGATGATTTGATTCACCACAAACAAGGCGCAGTAAAACAAATGGTAGATATATTTGATTATTACAAGAGCTCTGTTATTGCGGTTCAGAAAGTTGAGGGGCCTGAAATATCCTCTTATGGCGTGATTAGTGGCAAAAAACAGTCCGACCATGTGCATCTTATTGATAATATTGTTGAGAAACCTGCCTTTGAGGATGCGCCCTCAGACATGGGAGTAACGGGTCGCTATGTATTTACCCCACAAATTTTTGAGCATTTAGCTAATCTAAAGCCAGGTGCTGGCGGTGAATTACAACTGACCGATGCCATTCAGACCCTGTTAAAAGCCGAACAGGTGCTTGCCTATGAGTATCAGGGCATTCGCTATGATTGCGGCAGTAAAATGGGGCTGTTAAAAGCCAATATCGAATTAGGCCTCGAGCATAGTGAAATAGGCGATGAGCTCCGAAAATACCTCGCTAATGAGTTGCCTAGCAAGCTATGAAGCCAACTTTTGTACTCTGCTTGATGAAAGTTATTTCGCTATTGCCCTTGGGTGTAGCGAGATTTTTCGGTCGATTAATGGGTACTGGGTTGGCCGCCTTGGGAACCAAGGCCTTCAAAGTCACTCAATGTAATCTCGCTGTTTGTTATCCCGATCAAAACCAGTCAAGGAATGACCAGTTAGCCAATAACCGAATGGGTCATTTGGGACAGGCTTTTTTTGAAACGCCAGTATTATGGAACAGATCATCTCAATGGCTACAAAGTCACATTATTGCTGTAGAGGGTGAGTCCCATCTTAAAGAAGCTCTAGCTAATGATCGGGGGACGGTTTTATTGATCCCCCATCTGGGGAATTGGGAGGTTATTGGCCTCTGGGTTGCCGCGCAAACCACAATGACTTCACTTTATCAGCCGCCTAAGATGCCAGCATTTGGAGAGTGGATTAAGCGTTCGCGAGAAAAAACCGGTGCTAATTTGGTACCTACCAATGTCAGTGGCGTTGCAGCCTTGCTTAAGGCATTAAAGAAAGGCGAGACAGTGGCCATTTTGCCCGATCAGCAACCTCCAAAATCCAGTGGCGATTTTTCACCCCTATTTGGCGTCCAAGCTTTAACCATGACATTGACGCATAATTTACTTAAGCGCTCTGATAGTCAGGCTATCTTTTGTTGTGCACTGCGGGAAAAAGGCGGCTGGCGGCTACATTTTGTTCCAGCAGATCAGGCTATTTACAGTGATAATCAGGCAGATAGTTTGGCCTCTATGAATGGGGGTATTGAGTCTATTGTTGCCAAGGCGCCCGAGCAGTATCAATGGGAATATAAGCGTTTTCGCGCTCAGCCTGAAGGCAGCCCATCTATTTATCTTTCTGGAAGTTAAGCCTTGCAGTTACCTTTTCTTAATTCTATCCCTCATGCTGAAATTTCATGGTATAGCATGCTATCTCAGACAGATTACCGCGTACCCAAGTTATGGCAGGAGTGGTTATTTGATTCGGGATCCTTGACCCAGCGATTAATGGATGCCAGTTATGGTGATTTGACGGTTAATGTAATTAATCAGAAATTTAAGGTGCCATCGTTGTCAGAGCGACATGCTCTAGGACTGCCTGACAGACAAAAGGCTATGGTTCGTGAAGTGCTGCTTTGTGGTGTTGGCCGCCCTTGGGTTTTTGCACGAAGTGTTTTACCGCTTTCAACCTTATCGGGTAGATTGCGACAATTGAGACATTTGGATAATCAGCCTTTGGGTGCACTTTTATTTAAAGATCCGACAATGACCCGCGGGCCAGTTGAAGTTGCCTGTGTTAATTCTGCCAATAATAAATTACCTTGCCGCACATTGACCGCTGACAGCTGTTTTTGGGGTAGACGCTCAGTATTTCGGCTAGATAAAAAACCATTATTAGTTGCTGAATTTTTCCTACCATCATTTAATACTGAACGCCTATAATCAATAAGATTGTGATAACAAATGAGACCTATTAATTATCTTAAACAAAATCCTTGGGTTCGCCTTATGCGGTTTGATAAGCCCATTGGTATTTACCTGTTGCTATGGCCAACCTATTGGGGCCTATGGTTTGCGTCTAATGGCCAGCCTAGTTTAAAAAATTTGATCATTTTCACCTTGGGCGTGATCGTGATGAGAGCCGCAGGTTGTGTGATTAATGACTATGCGGATCGTCATGTGGACGGAAGTGTCGATAGAACTAAACATAGACCTATACCGGCTGGTGAAATTAAGCCAACTCATGGATTGACACTTTTTCTTGCGTTAATCGTTATAGCACTTTTTCTGGTACTTCAAACCAATCCCCTAACCATTAAACTTGCTGTTGTAGGCGTTTTTTTGGCAGCCACTTATCCATTTTTAAAGCGCCTAACCCAATTGCCACAGCTTGGGCTTGGAATGGCTTGGGCTTGGGCGGTGCCAATGGCATTCGCCGCAGAGCAGCAAGCCCTACCAGCGAGTTTATGGTTAATTTCTGGGGCCATTGTGTTATGGACCATTGCATTTGATACCTATTATGCAATGGCAGACCGCGAAGAAGATTTAAAAATAGGTATTAAATCGACAGCAATATTGTTTGGCAAACAGGATTTATTGATAATTGCCGTCTTGCAAGTATTGACCCTAATTTTGTTGGCTACGGCAGGCAATTATTTTAATCGCGGCTGGATTTATGACTTGAGCTTAATAATTGCCGCAGGCTATTTTGTTTCTCAGCACCTTCAGGCAAGAGCACGCAAAACCGAGGGCTGTTTTAAGGCATTTCTAAACAATCATCGGGTTGGGATGGCTGTATTTATTGGATTAGCCCTCGATTACAGCCTGTAGTACTAGGATTCAGCTCGGCAAAAAACCCACTTATTGCCCTCACTCATGGCAGAATTAAAGCTGTAGCCATCAACATTAAATGTTTTTAGCTGTTCCGCATCAGTAATTTTATTTTTTATGATAAACGCACTCATGAGGCCGCGAGCGCGTTTAGCAAAAAAGCTAATTATTTTATATTTATCGCCTTTTTGATCCATAAATACTGGCGTAATAATGTCTGCTTGCAGGTTTTTTGGCTGAACAGACTTAAAGTATTCATTAGAGGCCAAATTAATCAATACTGATTTGGGCGAGACGGAGAGCAGTTTATTAAGCTGATTGGTAATAATTTCACCCCAAAATTGGTACAAATTGCCACCTCTTTCATTGGCAAATTTGGTGCCCATTTCTAATCGATAAGGCTGCATTAAATCAAGCGGGCGTAGCAAGCCATATAACCCAGACAGAATGCGCAAATTATCTTGGGCCCAGTTGAGTTCGTCGGTACTCATATGCTCAGCATCTAAGCCTTGATAGACATCCCCTTTAAACGCCAAGATTGCCTGTTTGGCATTATCGGTAGAAAAGGGCGTTTGCCACTCCTGAAATCGCTCATAATTTAAAGCGCCCAATTTATCGCTTAAGCCCATCAGTGAGCAAATATCGTCGGGCGACAATAGACGCAAGTCATTGAGAAGCTGTTCAGAATGTTCCAAAAGAAGTGGCTGGGTGAATTCCTGAGCCTCAGACAGTTGGCTGTAATCTAATTTTTTAGCCGGAGAAATAATAGTCAGCATCATAATGACAATCGCCCTGTTGTTTATTACGTCAATGTTTATTCTATTTTACTGCAAAAATATATTTTTGGCCTTGGCTTAAAATATAAGGCCATTTTAAACCAATCTCATCACAAAATTACAATCAATTTGTTCTGGGTGCAGAAGATGCTCAATAATCAGGTAGAATATCCGGATGATCTTATTATCAAAAATTGCACAGTGGATAAATCAACTCAATTATAGAATGGGACAAATGATTTCTTGGCTAACTCTAATATTGGTTGCCCTAGTCATCATTGTGGTGCTTTCTAGATATCTATTGGGAATAGGTTCTATCGCTATTCAGGAGTCGGTAGCCTATGTTCATGCAGTTATTTTCATGTTGGGCTTGGCCTTTACATTGCAACGAGGTGGACACGTGCGGGTGGATATCTTCTACCGTGATTTTTCGGCGCGGCGCAAGGCTATAGTAGATTTGATTGGGACGGTTATATTTCTTTTGCCATTTTGTGGGTTAATTCTTTTTGGTAGCTGGGACTATGTGATGGCTAGCTGGTCAATCAAAGAATCATCCTCTGAAACCGGGGGTATAGCAGCAGTGTACCTTCTTAAAACATTAATGCTATTTATGCCAATTACATTGGCATTACAGGGATTAGCGCAAATTATAGACAGTGTTTTAGTGCTGAAAGTGGATAGTAGCGGTATGGAGAGAGTGCCCTAATGCCTGAATGGATTCCCTTTATAATGTTTTTAACGGTCTGTCTGGTTTTAATGGCAGGCTACCCCGTAGCTTTTTCACTGGCAGGCACGGCGTTATTATTCGCTTTTGTGGGTATGCTGTCTGGACATTTTGATCCGGCATATTTACAGGCATTACCCAATCGATTATTTGGCATTATGCAAAATGGCACCTTAATTGCGGTGCCACTGTTTGTATTGATGGGAATAATGCTAGAAAAATCTCGCTTGGCAGAGGATTTATTAGGCAGTATGGCCTCGCTGTTTGGCAGGTTTCGCAGTGGGCTAGGCGTTTCTGTTGTTTTAGTTGGTGCACTATTAGCCGCCAGTACCGGTATTGTTGGCGCCACAGTAGTTACTATGGGTCTGATGTCATTGCCTATCATGTTGAAAAGAGGCTATTCATCCGCACAGGCGACAGGCATTATTGCCGCCACCGGAACGCTGGGGCAAATTATTCCTCCCTCTATTGCCCTAGTTCTTTTAGGTGATACATTGTCCAGCGCCTATCAGCAGGCTCAGCTGAATATGGGCATATTTACACCCAAAACAGTTTCAATTGGCGATCTCTTTGTGGGCGCAATTGTTCCGGGCCTAATACTCGTTATTTTTTATATTAGTTATGTGGTTTTAGTGGCGCGGCCTAAATTAGCAGCACCCCAAGCTCAAATAGATAACAAAGAAAAAGTACAGATTTTAAAGCTCCTGCAGGATTTACTGCCACCGATTTGCTTAATTATTGCGGTGTTAGGATCAATTCTTGCCGGTGCAGCTACACCGACAGAGGCGGCAGGAGTAGGGGCCTTTGGTGCTATTTTGTTAGCCGCTATTAAGGGTCGATTAAGCTTATCTAGATTGCGGGAAGTGACTCAAGGCACAGCAGAAGTCACCTCAATGGTATTTTTAATTTTGATTGGTGCTGCGGTGTTTTCTTTAGTATTTCGCGGCTTTGGAGGCGAAGAAATTGTCGAACAATTTTTTGCAAACCTTCCCGGTGGCGTTCTAATGGCCACAGTTTTGGTCATGTTGGTTATTTTCTTGCTGGGTTTTATCCTAGATTTTATTGAGATTACCTTTGTTGTTGTGCCGATTGTTGGCCCAGTACTTTTGGCTATGGGGCTAGATCCAATCTGGCTAGGGGTGATGATAGCGATTAATTTACAAACCTCGTTTTTAACACCGCCATTTGGTTTTGCGCTATTTTATTTGCGCGGTGTAGCACCGGCTTCAGTAGAAACAGCAGCTATGTATCGCGGAGTAATTCCATTTATCTTTATGCAACTAGTATTAATGATAATGTTGGCGATTTGGCCGCAGATAGCAACCTGGTTGCCGGAGTTGGTTTATGGGCGTTAGAAGCTAGCTACTCAGGTCGATGGCATTAAAAACTTCATCCCTAAGGCCTTGAATTTCATTAGCCATATGATGGTTTGCATCTTTAATGGTCCTAAGTTTCATATTAGGTAGTTTGTGGCCGAACATTTTAAGATTATATTTCCAGTCCAGCGTTTTATCCCCATCGCCCTGAATAATATTCACTGAAAAATCATTGCCGCTGCTCGCTTCAAACTGCCGTGCCCATTTATCAGCGGCCACAAACCAAGGTAATGGCATTACTTGAGGTTGCAAAATATCCCTTTGCCTAATAAAAGCAGAAAATTCGGCATCTTGAGAATTATGGCCGAAGCGTCGAATTAATGATTTACGAAAAAGCCTTATTAGCGGTATTAGGTGGCGATTGAACCACCAGCCCTTAGGATGAAGTAATGGAGCAAGAAGATTGAGTGACTTGAACGGATAATCGATAGCTTGATTAGAATCGAACAAATGCTTCAGTAAAATAGCTCCGCCAGTGCTTTGCCCTACGCCATGAAAAGGCGCTGTAAACTGCTCTGTACACACCATGAGTATGGCATCAAGCACTTGGGTATAGTCAGAAAAATCTGCTATAAAAGCGCGCTCACCGTTGGAGAGGCCATGCCCGGGAAGATCAAAGCACACCACAGTTAAATTTTGAGCGAGTAGGTTTTCTATAAGATGGCCATAAAGCCCCAGATTGTCCAGATAACCATGAACAATTATTGCAGTTCCAGCCGATTTTTTTGGCGCCCAAGCAGCAGTAAAAATTGATTGCTGATTAAGCGCTATTGTGCCGCAGTAAAGGCTTAATTCAGAGCTAGGATTTGGCAATTTATACAATGATAAGTATGAATCTAGCCAATCAAGTTGCGATGATGATTCAGTGACTTTAGCAAAAACCGGTAGGTTTTTTTTAATCTGGGGAAGAGACTGTAGATCGAATTTGGTCATACATTGCCCTGATTGACTAGTATTGATTATGATCCTTTGCTTAAACCCATAATCTCATAGCCACACTTAAAAGCAAGGTTTTAGGGAATACACCAAAAGAGAATACCTTATCGCCTAGGACAGCGACAAGATTACTCAGTAGATAGAGAAATATCGTAGACGCCCGCTTCTCTAGCCTGATCAGAAATCATCACAAAGACTTCAGTTTTGGCTTTAGGGTGTGAATTAATCACCACTTTTGCCTCAGGTTTTTCTGCATGCAAGCGCTCAACATTAGCTCGAACAGAGCGAATATCAATACGACGCCCTTCGAGCATAATTTCATTGCTCTCAGAAATACGAAATACGATATTAGTGTTTGCTGAATCCGGTGGTGGCTGATCTGTGGTGGGCGGACGATCAACATTTAGGCCAGTTTCATTGACGAACGAGGCAGTAACAATAAAGAAAATTAGCATGATAAAAACCACATCCAACATCGGGGTTAGATCGATTTGAGAATCATCTTCTCCTTTGCGTCTTTTTCCTAAAGCCATTTTTGTTCAAGCCTCTGCGGGTCAGTCTTTAACCTGAGGATGATTCTACTGTAATTTAAAAAAATTACTAGTCATTCCTGTGTGAAGATTACTTATTTTCTGTGCTATTCTTGGCCCTTTAGCCACCTTAGTTCACTTTCAGTGACAGTAAATAATATGCCTGAATTGCCAGAAGTAGAAACTACTCTTAGAGGAATAGCACCCTATATAGAGGATCAAAAAATTACTAATTTAACGGTTCGCCAGCCAAGGTTACGCTGGCCTGTAACCGAAAATATTCAGGATATTGTACGCGGGCAATACATTCAAAAATTAACCCGCCGTGCAAAATACATAATACTGGGACTTGAAAAAGGGTCGATACTAATCCATCTAGGAATGAGCGGTAGCCTACGTATAGTCGAGCCTTCAAGCGATTGGTGCAAGCATGATCATATCGAAATGCAACTCAGTAACCACCAAGCACTGCGTTACCACGACCCCCGTCGATTTGGTTGTTGGCTGTGGTCATCTGCGCAACACCAGCAGCTTAGAAACCTTGGGCCAGAGCCACTGTCTAGTGAATTTGATGGCGATCGTTTATATATGGTTTCGCGCCATCGAAAAATGGCAGTTAAGCCGTTTATTATGACTAATTCGGTGGTTGTGGGCGTGGGTAATATCTATGCAACAGAGGCACTTTTTCGCAGCGGCATACGACCTGATCGAGGGGCCTGCAATATTTCAAAAACACGCTACAGTTTGTTGGCGAAAAATATTAAACAGGTATTGGCCGCGGCCATTGACCAGGGAGGTACAACATTGCGTGATTTTGTAAATAGTGATGGACAGCCAGGGTATTTTCAGCAGTCTCTGGACGTTTATGGCCGAGGAGGCAAACCTTGTAATTGCTGCAATACCACTCTTAAGGAGCTTAGGTTAGGGCAACGAAGCTCAGTCTTTTGTCCTACGTGCCAAACCTGAATTGATAAACTTAAGTTTTTTGCAGTCTGTCCGCTAAAGCTTCAGCCACATTAGATGGCACAAACTGCGACACATCGCCTTTAAGCGACGAAATTTCTCTTACCAGTGATGAAGAAATATAAGAAAATTGCTCCGAGGGCGTCAAGAAAATGCTTTCAATATCAGGAGACAGCGCGCGGTTCATATTGGCTAGCTGAAATTCATATTCAAAATCAGATACAGCACGTAAGCCCCGCATAATTGCATCAGCGTTACAATCTTTAACAAAGTTTACTAGCAAGCTATCAAAGCCATAAATTTCGACATTGGGTATATGTTGCAAACACTCACTAGCGAGCTGAATTCGCTCTTCTATTGTAAACAGAGGTGTTTTTTGACTGCTGCTGGCGATACCGATCACAACCTTTCCAAATAGCTTGGAAGCACGCTCAACCAGGTCAATATGTCCGTTGGTAACTGGGTCAAAAGTACCGGGATAAACTATAGTTTTCATAGGCTTGACGCTCTACCTGCTAAAGTAAGGAATCGCATTCTACTTAATTAGATCACTTTGCTCAACGTATGAAAACAGACAAAAACGTACATTACCAGCTGTTTTATCTTTTAATAGTTCCCAACTCACAGGCACAGAGAGGGGTTCTGATAGAGGAAGTTCACAGTAAATCAGAGCATGGGGCGTCAACCAAAGGCCATCGGTAAGTAGTTGGGCTATCTGAGCATGAATCTTTTGATCAAATGGAGGATCTAAAAAAACCACATCATATTGATTACTCGATTTGTTAGCACTTAAAAATCCCTGTGTATCTGAGGCTATAATCTTAAGATTATCTGCTTCAAGCATTGTTTTATTGGAGGTTAATTGGCTAACAACAACGGGGTTATTTTCCAGAGCAGTACAGTGTTTTGCACCCCTAGATAGCGCTTCAAAACATAAGGCGCCTGATCCAGCAAACAGGTCGAGGCAACTAGCCCCGTCTATATGTGAGGCTAGCCAATTAAATAAGGTTTCTCTAATACGGCTTCCGGTTGGGCGCAATCCATCAGAAGCGATGAATTTAAGCTGTCGGCTTCGCCATTTGCCGCCAATAATTCGAACCGACTCAGGTGCTTGGGATGTTATTTTTCTTGCCAATGGAAGGTCTCTCCCAGTGTAATAATTAAGCCCATTTTTATGGGACTGCTGTCAGGGATAGGATACACTAGATAGTAGCTACTCTGTAAACCCACTTTTTTGTCATTGGAGTTTTTTAAACTAATGGAGCAACCACAGAAAAAGTCTTTTTTAGATCGCTTTAAGCGTAGTAATTCAGACGCAGAAGTTAACAGCCCCTCTGAAGAAAGTGCAGATCGTTTCAATTCTGGCGAGAAAAAAACAACTCAGAACTTTATGGGCCGAATGCGTGCAGCACTGTCTCGAACCAGCAGTGGCTTTGGTAGCCTATTTCTCGGTAAAAAGGTAATCGATGCAGAGATATTAGAGGAGCTTGAAACACTATTATTGGTAGCAGATGTAGGTATTGAGGTTACTGATTCCATTATTAAAGAGCTTACCGATCAGGTTAATCGAAATCAGCTGCAAGACGGCGCAGCGCTTCATTTGGCCTTAAAAAAATTACTGCATAGCAAATTACAGCCCTGTGAAATGGCCCTATCGATAGAATCAGGCAAGGGACCCTTTGTCATATTGGTCGTGGGTGTCAATGGTGTGGGTAAAACCACTACTATAGGAAAAGTAGCCAATCGTTTAAAACAGCAGGGCAAATCAGTACTTTTGGCCGCAGGCGACACCTTTAGAGCCGCCGCAGTCGAGCAACTGCAGGCCTGGGGAGAGCGCAACAATGTGAAGGTTATAGCTCAGCATACAGGTGCAGATAGTGCTTCTGTTATTTTTGATGCGGTTCAAGCGGCTAAAAACCGCGGCATTGATGTAGTACTTGCGGACACAGCCGGAAGACTGCATAACAAGTGCAATCTTATGGAAGAGTTAGAAAAAGTTAAACGTGTTGCGGGTAAGCTAGATAGTGAGGCGCCCCATGAAGTGTTATTGGTTTTAGATGCAGGCACGGGGCAAAATGCCGTTGCTCAAATGTCACAGTTTAATCAATCGGTTGGGGTTTCTGGTATAGCCCTAACTAAATTAGACGGCACAGCTAAGGGTGGCGTTATTTTTGCGTTGGCCGAGCAGTTTGCAACGCCTATTCGCTATATAGGCGTGGGTGAGGGTCAAGATGATCTCCAGTCTTTTGTGGCCGGTGATTTTATAGAGGCGCTAATGGGTTCAGAGCAGGATGAATAAGCCATGATTCAGTTTGATAATCTCAGTAAGCGCTACGCAGGAGGTTTTGAAGCGCTTAAGGCCATCAATTTGAATGTAAATGCGGGAGAATTAGCTTTTTTAACGGGACACTCAGGCGCCGGCAAGAGCACCTTGCTAAAGCTTTTAATGCTTCTAGAGAGGCCCAGTTCTGGGACCTTACTAATCAATGGCAAAAATATTAATCGCCTAGCTGATAACAAGATCCCTGCCTATCGCCGACAGCTAGGTGTTGTTTTTCAAGATCATCAGTTACTAATGGATCGCAGCGTCTTTGATAACGTAGCCTTACCCCTTCAAGTGGCGGGACAATCGCGAAAAGAAATCGGCCGTCGAGTTCGTGCCGCACTTGATGGGGTTGGCTTGCTGTCAAAAGAGCGGCATAGCCCAAGAATGCTCTCCGGCGGCGAGCAACAGCGGGTTGGTATTGCTCGAGCCGTGGTCCACAAGCCAAGAATACTTTTAGCGGATGAACCAACAGGCAACCTAGACCCTGGGCTATCAGCAGAAATTATGGCGCTTTTTCGACGCTTTCAAGATGTGGGAGTTACGGTATTAATTGCAAGCCATGATATTGACCTGATCAATCAAATGAACTGTAGGATTATTCGCCTAGAACAAGGCATGGTGGCTGATGATGGAGGTGCCTGTGGCTCAGTCATCTAATGCAAAGGGGCGACGTGGTGCGGTAGAAGCAAAAACGGGGTTGCTTGGCCGAATAAGAGCAGCGTTTGGGCATCATTCCCATACTTTTCAAGATAGCCTAAAAAGGCTTGCCAAAGACCCTTTACAAACATTGATGACAGCATCAGTTATTGCCATTGCGCTATCGCTTCCGGCTTCACTTTTTCTAGCAGTTGACAATGCCCGTCAATTTGAAAATAGTTTTGAGTCTTTTTCACAGATTACTGTTTATGTTGATAATAATGCTAGCCAAAAACAAATTTCCTACATAGAAAGCCAGTTGCGGGACATAGTTGAAGTGGCATCAGTGATTTATATTTCTCCTGACCAGGCCCTGCAGGAATTTACCCATAATTCAGGCTTTGGTTCTGCGTTAAAGTATTTAGAAAGCAATCCATTGCCACCGGTATTTATTATAGAGCCAATGGCTAATGTTGTATTAGAGACAAATCAGGTTCAGCCCTTGCTCGCTAAAATTAGCCAAATAGCAGAGGTTGAAGACACGCAAATTGATATGTTGTGGTTGCAGCGCTTGCGAAGCTTGACCCAAATTGGCCAAAAAATTGTATTCGCATTGGGATTTGTACTGGCTTTGGGGGTGCTTGTAATTGTTGGCAATAGTATTCGGCTAACAATCCACGGCCGTCGAGAAGAAATTATAGTAGTAAAACTGGTCGGCGGGACCGATGCATATGTTAGAAGGCCATTTTTGTATTCAGGTATGCTAATGGGCCTAATCGGAGCTATGGGTGCCGCACTAATTATAGTGGTAGGCTTTTGGTGGCTCGGCGGCTCAGTGGCTCAACTAAGTGAGCTTTATAGTAGTCAGTTTAGACTCCATAGTCTTGGGGTACAAGGTTGCCTTGTACTTATTGCTGTAGGCGCTAGCCTTGGTTTATCTGGGTCTTGGTTAGCTGTGACAAGGCATTTAAAGAACATAAAACCAAGATAAAGATTTTGTCGTAAAAAGACATATTTATAAAGCCTCGGACTTGAAATACCTCCGATTAGGCACTATTTATAAAATAATGCTATAATGAGTGGCTGAGACAAGAGATTTTAGTATGAGTAATTCGCTACAAACAATGGATTGGATGAGTCCTGGCGCCAACCTGAATGCTTACATTCAGGGCACTGCGACTGTGCCTATCTTAACCTTGGATGAAGAGCGTGAGCTCGGCGAGGCACTGTACTATCAAGATGATATTGATGCAGCACGACGACTTGTTATGGCTCACCTTCGTTTTGTGGTGCATATTGCCCGTTCATACAATGGTTATGGCTTGCCCTTAGGTGATTTGATTCAAGAGGGTAATGTCGGGCTAATGAAGGCGGTCAAACGGTTTAACCCAGAAAAAGGAGCCCGTTTGGTCTCTTTTGCTGTACATTGGATTAAAGCTGAAATCCATGAGTTTGTTCTTCGTAACTGGAGAATTGTTAAGGTTGCCACCACTAAATCTCAGCGTAAATTATTCTTTAATTTGCGTGGTGCCAAAAAACAATTGCAATGGCTTTCTGCTGACGAAGCGCAAGCCGTTGCAGATGATTTAGGTGTTGAAGTTAAAGATGTCATGGAAATGGAAATGCGTCTTTCGGCACATGATGCCTGTTTTGATGCACCGGACGATGACGACGAAGACAATAAGACTGCTTATGTGCCAGCGCTATACCTCGAAGATAAAAGTGCAGATCCGGCAGAACAAGTAGCTAATCAAGATTTTGAAAATGATAGCAATGCGCGCCTTGGTCTTGCCGTCCAGTCCCTAGACCAGCGCAGTCAGGATATTCTTCAGCGTCGCTGGTTAGATGATAACAAGGCAACGTTACATCAGCTAGCCGATGAGTACGGTGTATCTGCAGAAAGAATTAGGCAGCTTGAAAAAAACGCTATGACAAAAGTTCGTGCTGCATTGGAAGCCTAATCTATAGAGAGATCGTTAAAACCGCGCAGGCCATTCAACCGTGCGGTTTTTTTATGCCTATGAATAAACTATGTTGGATAAAAATTATAGCAATTAATGGCCTACTATCGGTTGTTCTCGGCGCATTTGCCGCCCATTTGTTAGATGGGCTACTCACAGCTCAGCGATCTGAAACCTTTGATACGGCTGTGCAGTATCAAATTTTTCATACTCTCGCATTATTGGGTCTTATCTGTATTGATGATCGACTACTAGTTACCCGTTGGAAAAAATATGCGGCAGTCTTTTTTCTACTGGGCATTATCCTTTTTTGTGGTTCCCTATACTTATTGATTGCGACAAATATTACACAATTCGCCATTATTACGCCTGTTGGTGGACTATCATTTATGCTGGGTTGGATAATATTACTGCTAGCAGCCATAAGAGACAAATAGATGGAAATTAAGCCAGAATACCGCGATAAAACCATACGCAGTTTTGTGGTAAGAGCGGGACGAATGACAAAAGCACAGCGCAGTGCCTTTGAATCTGGTTGGGAATCCTATGGCCTGCGCTTAGCCGACGGTACTATTGATATGGAGGCTATATTTGGCCGGGATACGACCAGAGTGGTTGAAATAGGGTTTGGCATGGGCGCTTCGCTACTAGAGATGGCAGAGGCCCAGCCGGAAACCGATTTTATTGGCATAGAAGTTCACCCGCCCGGTGTGGGCAGCTTGATAAATGCTGTCCAAGAAAAACAAATAAGTAACCTAAGGGTTTTTCTTGCGGACGCAACCGATGTGCTTAATGAGTGTTTCCCAGACGCGAGTTTAGATAGGGTGCAAATATATTTTCCCGATCCATGGCATAAAAAGAAGCACAATAAACGAAGAATCATTCAGCCTAAATTTCTACAATTAATTGGCGCCAAACTGCGGTTGGGTGGTGTTGTGCATATGGCTACTGACTGGGAAACCTACGCTGAACAAATGCTTGAGTTAATTAGTGATGCACCAGCATTTGAAAATATGACACAGGATTATATGCCTCGCCCAGATTTTAGGCCGTTGACAAAATTTGAGAGGCGTGGGGAAAGACTGGGTCACGGTGTGTGGGACCTTATGGCAAAAAGAGTACTATAATTTAGTATGGATATAATTTGTCAGACAGGGCGAACTATTTTAGATTTGTTTAGTCTTAAAAATAGCCTAAACTAAATGTTGGGAAACTTAATTTAAACTATTGGGAAGAAAAGATGAAAAAGATTAGCCTAATTTCAATGGTCGCACTGGGCATTACTGCCTGTGGCCATGAAAAAACAACTGAAACAGTGGCAGCTGTAATTGAAACGCAAGATCAGAAAGTTAGCTATCTAATGGGTATAGAAAATGGAAAAGGTATTGGTTCTACTGGAATTGAGCTAGATCTTGCGGCTTATCAGCAGGGCTTTTCGGACGGCGTTGCTAAGCTAGAGTCAAAGCTTGACGATGAGGAGACCGCTAAGGTTATCCAAGAGTTTCAAAAGAAAATGATGGCTAAGCGCGAAGAAATGCAGAAAGTAGAGCAGGAAGCTGCAGAGCTTGAGTCGGCGGTTAACCTTAAAGAAGGCGCAGCCTTCCTTGAAGCCAATGGCGCTAAAGAAGGTGTTGTCACTACTGAATCAGGATTACAGTATAAGGTGATCACTGAGGGAACTGGTGCTAAACCAAGTACAGAGAGCACTGTTGAAGTTCATTATGCAGGTAGACTTATAGATGGCACTGAGTTTGATAGTTCTATCAAGCGCGGTGTACCGGTTAAGTTTGGTGTGACTCAGGTTATTCCTGGTTGGACTGAGGCTCTGCAGTTAATGCCTGAGGGCTCAAAGTGGGAGCTTTATATCCCAGCAAACTTGGGCTATGGCTCGGGTGGGCAGGGACCTATTGGCCCCAATTCGGTGCTGGTTTTTGAGGTTGAATTGCTTAAAGCTGACGTAAGCAAGGTGGAAGAAAGTTAATTTGCCTAGATAAATCTAAAAAGCCCCGCTAAAGCGGGGCTTTTTTATTGATCGTTTAATTTATCGGCTTTTTAGCAATAAGTACTTGCTGATAGTGCGCGCTATGTAGGATGTTTACCATATTATCCTCAACCTCAAATCGTTGCGCCAAATGTTCTCCCAAATTTGATAGATCAATGCTTACTGACGATAGATCATCGGTTGCTAGATACTTGTCATTGAAGTCCAAAATAAGATCAGTTAAAGCATAAATGTCGGGCAAAAGTTTTTTCCTGATGCCAAGGCTTCAGCGTCATTAAATAGATGACCTTCGTTAATTAGTTGCTCAAAAATTTCAAAGTGCCCCTCGGAAATATAATCAACAAGTTGTTGACAAAATCTCTGGAACAGCTGACATTGATTGATGTTTTTATCGTGAATTTTTTTTGACTTTGCTGAGCTCACAAAAGGTAATAAGAAGTATCCGGCGAGCTTCAAGCCAATGCTTTCTCGGTATCGCAAAAAAAGCTTACTCTTTTTAGTATAAGAAAGAAAAATAACTATGTACTAAAAAATAGTCATTTTTGGAATGAAAAATTCGATATTAAAACTGTTGTTATGCTTAGACTTTTCGAGTGAACTGAAAGACGCCTACACAAACATATCCAATAAAAGCCACTAAAACCCAGCCAGGCATGCTGATTCCCAATAATTGCCACTGAACTTCAGCGCAACTACCATCGCCTTTTAGTAGGTGAGAAATTGCTTCTGACAAAGAGAACACGTCAAATAAATAATCAACCGGAACGCCACATGCGGGCACTTTATCTTCAGGTAGGCTTTGTAGCCAAAGTTGTTTTATAGAGAAATAACCGCCAATTAAGGCCAGTAGTGTGGATAAGCCAGCGTAGATTTTTTGTCCAGATTGTGGCGGGTTATGTAATAAAGCCGTTGTGCATACCAGGGCAATTGCAATAATAAATACACGCTGAGTAATACAGAGATAGCAGGGCTCTAATTGCAAATAATTTTGGAAATAAAATACAGCAATAGAAATTAACAGCACCCCGATTATGGCTTGAAGCCCATTTATGACTCTATGGTTTGGCAGTTGCATAGGTATTTCCTAAATATTTTCCCTGATTATATATCATTTTTGATGTCAGCTAATTAGTTTGTGAAGACTTCCAATAATTGGATAAAAACTGATCGAACGAAAGCTGATCATTATTTTCTTGGGCAATTTGTTGCTTGTGAGATATTTCTGCAAGTTTTGTGTAATGCATAGTAGTTCTTGTATCAGGCTCGCCACCAAGAAAAAATTTCCTATGTTTCATCGCCTTGCCCATTGCCATTCGATAGTAAGTTTCGTTGTTATCCTGCATTTGCTGCAGCATAGATTCTGAGGGAGTTTTACTAGAATCCGTTATGGCTGCCTGCATAGTGCGAAGTGCCTGAGTGTAATCCTGATTATCATGAGCCATATCTAATTGTGTAGCCACGGGCTGCATTTTTAGCAGTAAATCGCCACCCCACTTTCGAAGGGTTAATTCGGACTTACCCTGTTGAAGTCTCAGTTTTGGATCTCGTCCTCGATAAACTGTACGTATCATATTTTCAGATAATCTTTCAGATTCTGATTGTGTAATTTTGGGACTTTCAGATAAAAGGCAAAAAAGCAGGAAAGTGTCTAAGAAGCGAATAGTGTGAGCATCAATGCCACAAGCTAGCATAGGGTTTACATCTAAACAGCGAACTTCAATATATTCTACTCCGCTATGCTGCAGTGCTTGCAGCGGGGTTTCGTTTGACACTGAAGTGCGTTTGGGTCGAATGGCACTATAAAATTCATTCTCAATTTGTAAAAGATGAGTATTAAGCTGCTTATAGTCACCCTGTTGATCTTTCAGTCCAATATCATCATAAGCTTTATAGGGTGTCGCCAAAGCACTGCGGAGAGAGGTTATATATTCCTCTAAACTGTTATAAGAAATATCTACCGCACTTTGGGCCTGACTTTGATAGCCGAGATCGCCCATTCTTAATGAGGTTGCATAGGGCTGATAAAGACTATGACTATCTTGTCCTACGGGGCTTAACTGATGATCTCGGTTAGCGACAAAACTTCTGCAAACGGCTGGCGCGGAGCCTAAAAGATAAAGTAGTAGCCAGCCGTAGCGGCGAAAATTACGAATTAGGTGAAAGTAGCCCTCAGATTTAAAATTCTGCAGTGACTGAGTATTTTGTTGTTGCTGTTGTAATTCAAGCCAAAGCTCATCGGGCACAGAAAAATTATAGTGAATTCCTGCAATGGTCTGCATAGACCGACCATATCTATGGCCTAAGCCCAGTCGGTAAACGCGCTTCATAATGCCTATATTGGATGAGCCATACTCAGCAATTGGGATTTGATCATCAGCCCCTAGCTGGCATGGCATACTACTGGCCCAAAGCAATTCTTCTCCTATCTGGCGGTAGGTAAATCTATGGATATCATCGAGCTCGGTTAGCACTTTTTCGATAGAGCAAGAGGGTGCAGTAATAAACTCTAAAAGCGCTTCAGAATAGTCTGTGGTAATTGATGGGTGGGTAAGAGGTGCCCCTAATGTTTTTGGATGAGCTGAATTTGCAATACGCCCACTGGGTGAAACACGCAGGCTTTCTTTTTCAATGCCGCGAACGATGCTGCGCAAAAGCTTTCTCTTTTGCGGATTGTCAAATATCCCTAAGGAATCATTTAAAGATGCCATATTGTTCTCAGCTAGGCCGCGGTTTCTGAATTGTCAGAAGAATCCAAATCGATGGATGTAACCTTGGCTCTAAGGTTAATATCCTTGGCATTAAGCTCAATAAGTTTATTAAGCACAATATCTTGATGCTCTGACTGATAAAGAAGATTATTTGTGCACTTAGCAGACCATAGTGAATCTTTGCCAAGGCGAAGGCCATCTGACCTTTGTAAGATATATCGAACCATGTATTAGCCGTGACAGAACCTGTAAATTTAGTAGGTATTTTAACGTATATACTCGAACTAAAAAAAGCTAATTGTTACCTAATTGTCAGCAGCAACTTTCAGTAAATGCTCTAGTGGCTATTGTTTGATGGCTTAAGGTTTGCCCAGTGTTTAAATCTCTGAATAAAAACCGGCTCTAAATAAAAAATAGTTGCCATATAGGCGAGATTTAAAATTGCCAAGAGTAAAAAGAACTGAGGAATGGACCAGCCGAGTTTACTTAAAAAGAGCATGCCCAGAAGACTGCCTGAAACCATAAATACAGCATTAAAAATATTATTAACAGAAAGAACTCGAGCGCGAGATATGCGATCGGTGTTGCGCTGAATCATGGTAATAATTGGCACGATAAATAAACCACCAAATAGTCCAATAAAAAGCAGATCGGCCAGGATTCTTAAGCCAGACGACATTGTTAAGAACGTGGCGGGTAATACAGAATTACCTACAGTATTTATAGCAGCATAGGCGGTTGAGGAAAAATACAGATCGATTGCAAAAAGACTGAGGCCCAGTGCGCCAATTGGCACCAAACCAGGTTCCACCTGTCCGCGCGATAATCTATTACAGCAAAGAGCGCCAACGGCCACGCCAATGATAAATGCACCCAATAAAATTGAAATAAGCTTAGGGTCGCCACCTAAAATAGTCACTGAGAAGTTAGGAACCTGGGTTAAAAAGCAGGCGCCATAAAGCCAAAACCACGAACTTGAAAAAATACAGTAAATAACAGTTTTATTTTGTTTGGCCAAGTTGAAATTATAAGCGGTTTCATGTATTGGATTAAATGTGGATGGAAATTTGTTCATTGTTTTTTCTGGCGGTGCGTTTGGTATTTGACAGCTGCTAAGCCAGCCAACAATAGCCACCAAAATAGTTAGTGCGCCTAGTAGCATTGGGCCCTGAGTACTGGTCACTAGCCATCCGCCAATGAGTGTTCCTGATAATATAGAGACGAATGTCCCCATTCCAACCTGAGCATTAGCTGCTAATAGCTCGGTATCTCCGACATGCTGAGGAATAATGGCGTATTTAAGAGGGCCAAAAAAAGCAGATTGAACGCCTAATAAGAAAAGCACTACTAACATTAAATTTATGTTGGCTTGCCACAAAGAAAAACAGCCAATTAGCATTATAATAATCTCGGCAAATTTAATTCGTCTTATTAAAAAAGCTTTATCAAAGCGGTCAGCAAAGCGGCCTGCCATGGTTGAAAATAAGAAAAAGGGTAGAATAAATAAACCAGCGGCAAGGTTGGTAATAAAGTTTGTATTTGTGTCTGCGGACGCGACGGCAGTGCTAACGACTATTACTAATAAGGCATTCTTAAATAAATTGTCATTTAGGGCGCCAAGAAACTGGGTAATAAAAAACGGCAAAAATCGACGCTTTGAAAAAAGATAGAATTGACCCCTATTATTATTTTGCACCTATACCCCTGAAACAACGTTGCCTGATGTTTTACAACTTAATCTTCTCGCTCGCGCTATGCAAGTTTAAAACTAGATTTTCTGAAAGAGAGTTTAGAAAGATGGCTTTTTACAGCTATTATTTAGTCTGACTGAGTAATGCCAAGTTCAGCCCATAGGTCGTCAATACGCTGTTTAACCTGGGCATCCATTGTTATGGGCTGACCCCATTCGCGGTCGGTTTCGCCAGGCATCTTATTGGTTGCATCCAATCCCATTTTTGAGCCAAGACCAGATATAGGAGAGGCAAAATCCAAATAGTCTATGGGGGTGTTATCAATCATCACTGTGTCACGAGTAGGGTCCATTCTTGTAGTAATTGCCCAGATGACATCTTCCCAATTTCGAATATCTATATCTTCATCGGTAACAATAATAAATTTGGTATACATAAATTGGCGCAAAAAAGACCAAACGCCCATCATTACTCGTTTGGCATGTCCCGGGAATTGCTTCTTCATGCTGACCACCGCCATGCGGTATGAACAGCCTTCAGCGGGAAGATAAAAATCAGTAATTTCAGGAAACTGTTTTTGCAAAATTGGCACAAACACTTCGTTGAGCGCTACGCCTAGAATAGCGGGCTCGTCCGGCGGTCTTCCGGTGTAGGTGCTGTGATAGATAGGGTCTTTACGATGAGTTATGCGCTCAACTGTTAATACTGGAAAACGTTCAACCTCATTATAATAACCGGTGTGGTCACCAAATGGCCCTTCGTCGGCTTCTTCTCCCGGCTGCAAATAACCTTCTAATATTATCTCAGCAGTAGCAGGTACCTGAAGGTCGCTGCCAAGACATGTTACAACGGAGGTTTTTTCACCGCGCAAAAGCCCAGCAAAAGCGTATTCAGAGAGGCTATCAGGAACGGGTGTAACAGCACCTAATGTAGTCGCTGGATCTGCACCTAATGCAATAGCGACTGGATAGGGTTTGCCAGGATGTTTAATCTGCCAATCTCTATAGTCTAAAGCGCCACCACGGTGAGCTAGCCAGCGCATAATAAGCTTATTTTTAGCTAGCTTTTGCATGCGGTAGATGCCCAAATTTTGGCGTTCTTTATCTGGCCCTCGAGTAATGACTAGCGGCCAAGTTATTAAGGGTGCAACATCACCAGGCCAGCAAGTTTGGATGGGTATTTGCCCCAGATCGACTTGGTCACCTTCAATAACTATGTCTTGGCAGGGTGCTTTTTTTACTGATTTAACAGGCATATTGAGTACCTGTTTAAAGTCGTGACGCTTGTCCCATAGATCGCGAAGGTCTTTGGGCGGTTCGGGTTGTTTTAAAAAAGCTAAAAGCTCGCCCACATCGCGCAAAGCAGCGACTGAATCTTGACCCATGCCAATAGCAACTCTTTTTGGCGTGCCAAACAGATTACATAAAACAGGCATTGAATAGCCCTTGGGGTTTTCGAAAAGAAGGGCTGGCCCCTTAGCGCACAATGTGCGGTCGCTAATTTCTGTCATTTCTAGATTAGGATCAACTTCTTGCTTGATACGAACCAACTCACCCTGTTGTTCAAGGAGAGAAATAAAACTACGTAAATCTGAATGTTTCATGTAATTGGCTTAATTATTGTCAGTAAATGAGTGGCTCTATGCCAACTATTTACGTTTCATCGCGCCAAAAAATTCACCGTTGCTCTTGAAGCCTTTTAATTTCTCTATCATAAACTCAATAGCAGGCAGATCTTCCATATCATGCAAAAGTTTACGCAGGATCCAAACCCGTTGTAGTTCGGCTTCGTCCATCAATAGGTCTTCACGGCGAGTGCCGGAGCGGCGAACATTAATAGCTGGGTAGACGCGTTTTTCAGCAATCTTACGGTCAAGAATTAGCTCCAAATTACCGGTACCCTTAAACTCTTCATAGATTACCTCGTCCATTTTAGAACCAGTTTCAACCAGTGCAGTAGCAATAATACTTAAGCTACCACCGTTTTCGATATTACGCGCAGCACCAAAGAATCGTTTAGGCTTTTCAAGCGCATGAGCATCAACACCACCGGTTAAAACTTTACCGGAGGATGGAATTACTGTGTTGTAAGCTCTAGCTAATCGTGTAATCGAATCTAGTAAAATAACCACATCTTTTTTGTGTTCAACTAGACGCTTAGCTTTTTCAATAACCATTTCTGCGACTTGAACATGGCGATTGGGCGGCTCATCAAAGGTAGACGCAATCACTTCGCCGCGCACAGTGCGCTGCATTTCTGTCACTTCTTCAGGCCGCTCATCAATCAAAAGAACAATAATGTAGCATTCGGGGTTATTGCGAATAATAGATTGGGCGATATTCTGCATCATAATGGTTTTACCGGCTTTTGGCGGCGCAACAATTAGCCCGCGCTGGCCTTTACCAATCGGTGATACTAAATCAATCACACGACCCGTAAGATCTTCTGTCGATCCATTGCCAGATTCAAGCAGAAGAGGCTCATCTGGGAAAAGGGGTGTAAGATTTTCGAATAGGATTTTGTTGCGCGCATTTTCTGGCGCATCGAAATTAATTTCATCAACTTTAAGCATGGCAAAATAACGCTCACCGTCTTTAGGCGGGCGAATTTTTCCAGAGATTCTGTCACCGGTACGCAGATTAAAACGTCTAATTTGGCTTGGAGAGACGTAAATGTCATCCGGTCCGGCGAGATAAGAAGCGCCCGCTGAGCGCAAAAATCCAAAGCCATCAGGCAAAATTTCAAGGACCCCGTCACCGTAGATATCCTCTCCTCCTTTAGCATGGCGCTTAAGAAGAGCGAAGATAATGTCTTGTTTGCGGGATCGAGCTAGATTGTCCAGCCCCATTGAGGCAGTCATTTCTAGAAGTTCATCAATTGGTTTTTGCTTTAGTTCTGATAGGTTCATAGGAAGTTCTTAGGATATATGTAATTCGGAGAAGTTGATGCCTTGACCATTGCCAAGGGTTGATTTTGTTTGAGTGTAGTCTATTGCCGGAGTCAGCACTTTATTTTTTTGTGCAAGAGGGCTTCTAAAAAGGAACAGTTACAAGATTATAGGGTTGTGATTGTAAACGCAAGCTGAATTTTGCGGCCCCAGATAGGGCCGCGAACAACTTAAATCAGGCCATCAACAAACTCAGTTAGCTGTCCCTTAGAAAGGGCACCTACTTTCGTTGCCTCTACGGCGCCGTTTTTAAATACCAAAAGAGTCGGAATACCGCGAACATTAAACTTTGCCGCGCTTTCTGGGCTAGTATCTACATCCACTTTGCAAACTTTGATTTTGCCGGCATATTCAATAGCTAGTTCATCCAGTATTGGAGCAATCATTTTACAGGGGCCGCACCAGGGCGCCCAAAAATCGACTAGTGTTGGCAATTCGGATTGAAGCACGTCAGCTTCAAAGCTGGCATCGGTTGTATGGATAATTGTGTCGCTCATTAGGAAATTTCTCCAAAAGACAGGTTTTAATCATTATTATTGATAAGGTAATAATATCATCAGGGTTAGGCCTACACCAATCAATACTTTTTATTTTCACTCAAAATTGATAAAAATTACTCAAATGTTGCGACGGTTTCTTTGCCAACTACTGACTTAGGGTCAATATGAATAATAATTTCTGAGTCAGGGTAGATCTTTAAAAGCTCAAGCTCTATTTCATCAGATACATTATGAGCCTGGACAAGGGTTAAATCGTCCTCAATTTCAAGATGAAACTGAATAAAGGTCATGGTTCCGGAATGCCGAGTGCGCAAATCATGTATCCCACTTGATTGGGGGTGAGCCAGAACCAGTTGTTTAATCTTTGTTCTTACTTCATCGCTAAGCTCACGATCCATAAGCTGATCAAGTGAAATGCTGACGATACTCCAGACACTATAAAGAATATAGCAAGCAATCAGGCCGCCAATTATAGGGTCAAATATATTGAGGCCCATAGTTGAAAGCCACAAAGCGAGAATAACCGCGCAATTCACTAAAATATCAGACTTATAGTGCAGTGCATCAGCGCGGATGGCGACGGACCGGGTTTTTTTAATCACATAATGCTGAAAGCTCACTAAGCCAAGGGTCGCGACAATTGAAATAGCCATCACAGCTATCCCAGAAAAAGCGTGTTTGATTTCGGCGGGGTTTACAAATGCCTGTGCGGCCTCAAGCAACAAGAATAGCGAGGATCCAGCGATAAACAGAGATTGACTTAAGCCGGCTAGCGCTTCAGCTTTGCCGTGGCCAAATCGATGCTCTTTATCGGCCGGTGTTAGGGCATGTCTGACGGCAATTAAATTAATAATTGAAGCGAAAGCATCCAATACAGAATCGACCAAAGTCGCCAAAAGGCTGACCGAGTCTGAGCGCCCCCAAGCAATTAATTTCACAGTAATTAAGAAGACTGCAACGCTAACAGAGGCATAGGTGGCCCAGCGTATTAAGCTCGCTGATTCTGCAGGCACTGAATTTTTAGCGCTATTGATACTGTTATTGCTATTAGTTTTCAAGGTAAATTCAAGTTCTTGTTAGTAAGCCATTATTGTAGCAAAAAAAACATTACCAAAAACTAGGAGCTTAAGAAAAACGCTGCAATATACTGTCGAGGAAGCGCGCACCCATATCGGTGGTGCAATAATTAGAACGCAGCGGTTTCAAAAATCCCTCATCTTGTAGCAGTTTTATTTGAGGATAAATGTCTTTAGGTAAAAGGCCTGTGCGAGCGGCGAATAAGTCATCACTGGTGCCAGAGGCGAGACGTAAAGCATTCATCATAAACTCCAGAGGTAACTGATCGCGAGTAATAGGCTGGCTAGACGCCAATGCCGTAGTTTTATGACTCAGGTAATGGTTGGGTTGACGTGTTTTTGCGGTGCGAATAATTTTATTTTGTCCGGGCAGTGTTATTTTGCCATGAGCGCCGGCGCCAATACCCAGATAATCACCAAATTGCCAATAATTGATATTGTGGTTACAGCGCTCAGCATCTTGTGCAAAAGCAGAAATTTCGTACTGTACAAAGCCTGCATCGCCCAGTGTTTGCTGACCCAGATCTTGGATATCCGCAACCTGATCTTCAATAGGCAGAATAGGCGGCTTAGAGTAAAAAGCGGTATTAGGTTCAATGGTTAGCTGATACCAAGAAAGATGAGTTGCGCCTGTTTCGATGGCAATTTCTAGGTCATTTATCGCTTGGGCGCGCGTTTGATTGGGCAATCCATGCATCAAATCGATATTTAAGCGCTCAAAGCCTGAATTTTGCGCCATTGCAATAGCTCTGAGCGCGTCATCTCCATCATGGATCCGACCCAAAGCTTTTAGATGATCATTGTTAAAGCTTTGTATTCCCAGGGAAAGGCGATTGACGCCCGCTGAATTAAAGTCAGAAAATTTTTGTTGCTCTGCGGTGCCCGGATTAGCCTCTAATGTTATTTCTATATTTTTTTCAAAACCTATCAGTATTTCTGCCCGCTGAATAATTTTCTCTATAGCGGGCGCAGAAAAAAGGCTGGGCGTACCGCCGCCAAAAAAAATAGAGTGAATTTTTCTATTTTGTACCCAGGGCAGATCATTTTCAAGATCTCGAAAAAGAGCGCTTATATACGCATCTTCGGGGATTTTATCGACACTTTCGTGGGAGTTAAAGTCACAATAGGGGCATTTTTTAATACACCAAGGAATATGCACATAAAGTGATAAAGGTGGTAGATCCAACATTAGATGGCTTGTTGCTTAAGCTTTTCGAGCAGATCAGCAATGGCTTTCCCGCGGTGACTGATAGCATTTTTAACTGATTTCTCTAGTTCTGCTGCATGGCAGTTTGCGTCAGCGGGCTTAAATACTGGATCATAGCCAAAGCCCTCACTGCCTTTTTCTTCAAAGGCAATTTCACCCTCCCAGGTGCCTTGACATAAAATAGGCGTGGGATCAGAGCCATGGGCCATAACCGCAATCACTGTTTGGTATCTGGCGCTTCGCTTGTGAGCGGGTGCATCTTGCATTTCAGACATTAGTTTGTCGAGATTGCTTTTGTCGGTAGCGCCCTTGCCAGAAAAACGAGCAGAATAAATACCAGGGGCTCCCTGTAGGTAATCAACCTCAAGCCCAGAATCATCGGCAATTGCAGGCAGGCCAGATATTTGCGCTGCATGACGCGCTTTTAGTATGGCATTTTCAACAAAGGTAAGACCCGTTTCCTCGGCATCTTCAATACCTAGCTGTTGTTGAGGGATAATATTAATCCCAAGGCCACTCAACATATCCTGCAGCTCTTTGATTTTGCCTTTATTGGCACTGGCGAGCACCAAATCTTTTATCTCTATCACGCTGTATTTCTCTTAGGGTTAAGATTAGTTGTGATACATTTTCTTTTGAAATTTAAAATTGTATGGCCCTTGGTTGTTGGCGTCATCCACCGAGATTTTAAACGTTAAAAGATCTTCGTTTTCAAACTCAAAAGGGGCTAAGTAATAAATGCTGTTTTGTTCTCTTATAGGAATAAACTCAAGCTTCTGGGATTGTTGAAAAATATTGAATACCCGTCCAGAAATTGTTGCTGGCTCACCCTTACCTAGGGTTTTGACTACGGCGATATTGACTAGTCCTTTGTCCTTTCCGCGAACGAAATTGAAGGCCACAGCCACTTCTGGGGCTATAAATGAGCTATCAAAAGCACTATAAAAGATTTTCGCATCACCATGTTGTTTAAAGTGGCTTTGTTTGACAGCCTCTGCGGTTAGGGAAGAGGTGGCAAACATGGATAGTAGTATCAGGTACTTCATCAAAATTTTCTCTCTGTATTGCAGGCAATCAATTAACGGCTTAGATGATAAACCGCAGTTTCGGTAAATAGATTTGGCCACACTGATTTAAGCATGGCATCGGGAAAGCCATTGGCTAAAAACTGACGATGCAAGATTTTAATATTTCGTTCTTTACACAATGCTTCAAAATCATCATAGGTGAAAAAGTGGATATTGGGGGTGTCATACCATTGATAGGCCAACTGCTTAGTTACCGGCATTCTTCCACGCAAGCTTAAATAGGCCCGGGTGCGCCAATTGCCAAAGTTGGGAAAGGTGACAATGCCCTTGGCGCCAATTCGCAAAATCTCGTCTAACACTAAATGAGGATAACGAAGGGCCTGCAGTGTGTGAGTCATTAGAACTGTATCAAAGCTTTGGTCGGCGAAATTTTTAAGGCCCTTATTGAGGTCCTGCTCAATAACATTAACCCCTTTTTCCACGCAGCTGGCTATGGAACTAGGATCAATTTCTAAGCCATAGCCGCGAACTTGGCGCTGGTCTCTTATACTGGCTAGTAAAGAGCCATCACCACAGCCTACGTCTAGAACCCGCGACTCTGGCTCAATCCACTGCTTTATAAAGTCGATATTATGGTTCATTGGGCGCTCTCAAGTTGATCGGCTAGCCTACTTAAATAACCACCAAGCGCTGCTTGATAGCGCTGATTGGGTAACAAAAATGCGTCATGGCCATGATCTGAATCAATGGCAATATATGAAACATCTTTGCCAGCGGCGATAAGCGCATCAGTGATTTCTTGGGATCTAGCAGGAGAGAAGCGCCAATCGCTGCTAAAGGATACGACTAAGAATTTACATTGAGCATGGCTAAAGGCTGCGATTGGGTCGTGGTCGTACTCTCTTGCTAGGTCAAAGTAGTCGAGCATTTTGGTGATCAGAATATAAGAGTTGGCATCAAAGAAATCAGAAAATTTGTCGCCCTGATAATTTAAGTAGCTCTCAATTTGAAACTCAACGGGATCGGTTTTGCCTTGTAGCAAATCGCCTGCTTTAAGATCACGGCCAAATTTTTGCCCCATTAATTCATCGGACAAATAGGTTACATGTCCAATCATTCGAGCCAATGCTAGCCCTTGATGGGGAATTTTGTTTTCTTGCAAATAGTTACCATCGCAAAAATCAGTATCAGATTTTATTGCCTTACGAGCAATTTCATTAAAGGCTATATTTTGCGCAGTTAGCTTCATAGAAGAGGCAATAACCACAGCATGTTGCAACTTTTCTGGGTGTTCAAGGGACCAGCGCATGGCTTGCATACCGCCAAGACTTGCACCTACTACCGCGGCCCAACAGTCAATATTAAGGTGCTCCATTAAAAGCCGTTGTGACTCTACCCAGTCTCTTGCTCTTACTGGGGGGAAGTCTGCGCCATAGGGCTTGCCCGTCTCAGGATTTTCTGAGGTGGGCCCAGTACTGCCAAAACAGCTACCTATATTATTGACGCATACAATAAAAAAACGGTTGCTATCAATGGGTTTGCCCGGGCCAATGTATTGATCCCACCATCCAGCCTTGGCATCCTGTTCATAAACACCCGCGGCATGATGATTACCGCTTAGAGCATGACAGATAAGGATAGCATTAGTATTGTTTTTATTGAGCGTGCCATAGGTCTCATAAACTAGCGTATGTTTGGGCAGCACAACACCACAGGCGAGCTTGAGCGGTTGCTCTATCACTGCCGTTTGAGGCTTTACTAGCCCCACTGATCTGTTGAGATCCTTTTGTTTCTCTGATGTTTCTAATGACATAGGCAAATTTATTCAAATTTTGGACTACAAGTCTAAGAGCGCCCAGACGTTTACGCAACAGTATAGGCTCAAAGTTTTGGTTATTTCGAAAACAGTTGCCACTTCATACAGTCCGCTCGCTGATTTTTACTACTATACCTGATAAGGTTTGATGGTTTTTAATTAAATTACATTGATGTGTGAGAAAGTATTATGAAATATCGGCCACTAGGCAAAACAGGATTACAGGTGCCATTAATTGGTTTGGGCACTATGACTTGGGGCGAGCAGAACAATCTTCAGCAGGCCTGCGAGCAGATGGATTATGCCCTTTCCCGAGGGGTCAACCTATTTGATGTGGCAGAAATGTATCCTGTGCCGCCCCGACCTGAAACAGTCGGTGCAACCGAGCGCTGTGTTGGCGAGTGGTTGGCGCAAACAGGTAAGCGCGCAGAGGTTATTCTTGCGACTAAGGTAACCGGTCGCGCTGACCAAAAGAATTCTGCGCTTGCACATATTCGCAACGGGGCACGACTGAGTAAAGACCATATACGCAGAGCCATTGAAGGCTCCCTTGAGCGCATGCAAACGGATTATATAGATCTCTATCAGGTTCACTGGCCTGAGCGCGCCACCAATTTTTTTGGCGCTCGCGGCTATAATCACAACCCTGACGGTGATGGCATAGCCATAGAAGAAACCCTTAAAGCACTGGCTGAATTGGTCGATGAAGGCCTGGTAAAGCATATTGGAATTTCTAATGAAACGCCTTGGGGAACGATGGAGTACCTGCGTCTAGCCGCTAATCATGGACTGCCCACAGTGGCTAGTATCCAAAATGTATACAATTTATTGAGCCGTCAGTTTGAAACAGGTCTTGCCGAGATGTCTATTAGAGAGGAGGTGGGTTTGTTAGCATACTCACCTATGGCCTTTGGTATGTTGAGCGGAAAATATCTTGGAGGCGATAAACCCAAGGGAGCGCGGTTGACACTATTTGATCGTTTTACCCGCTATGACAGCCCCCAATCATTGGCAGCTACTGAGGCCTATGCAAAAATCGCCAGTGAACAAGGTCTAAGTCTGGCGCAAATATCTTTGGCTTTTGTATGTCAGCAGCCATTTGTGGCAAGTTGTCTTATTGGTGCAACCACTATTGAACAATTAAAAGAAAATATTGATGCGGTTGATATTACCCTGTGTGATGAAGTGCTAGCAGAGATAGAGGCTGTGCATAATTGCTATCCAGACCCTGCCCCTTGAGTAAATACTCAGCTACTACGAAAGTAGTGGGCGAATTTGCATAGCAATGATGGGAAGAATTTGGGCGCGAATAATCATTAGTGTAAAAATTGCTACCATCGGTGATATATCAATCATCCCTAGAGGCGGAATAAACCGTCTGAAAATATTAGTATAGGGTAAGATTACCTGACCAATTAGACGCGCTGCTGGATGGGGTGGCGTGCCGACCCAGCTGAAAATAACCAAGATAAACACACCATAAAAATAAATGGTAATTAATGTGCGCAGTAGTTCAAAAGCAGCGAGCGCTACATAGGCAAAAATATCTGGGGCAAGAAGTCCATTTGCCGCTGCAATCACAACAAAAAAGCTCCATTTAACGAGAATAGCAGCGATTAATACCGCCAAATTAAATCGTCCCATTGTGGGGATGAGCTTTTCTAGGGGAGCAACAATCGGCGCGCATATTTTAAGTATGCCTTGAGACACAGGGTTATAAAAATCGGCCTGAGTCAGTTGCAGTAAAAGGCGAATCAAGAGCAGGGTAGCAACGATATCAGTGGCGTATTTAAAGATAAAAATTAATGTTTCATTCATAATGGCTAGCCTGCAAAATCATCTGACATTTCTTTGGCGCGCTCTAGGGCGCTAGTCATTGCTGTGCGAAATATGCCTTCCAAATCTTGAGCCTGAAAAGATTCGATCGCTGCCTGGGTTGTTCCGCCCGGTGAAGTCACCTGCTCGCGAAGTTCATTGGGGGTGCTTTCAGAGGCCAGAGCCAAACGCGCCGCGCCCAATGCTGTATGCAAGGTCAGTTGTGACGCAGTTTGTTTTTCTAGACCTAATTCTTGGGCTACTTTTAACATCGCCTCGTAGACTAAAAAGAAGTAGGCGGGGCCACTGCCCGAAACAGCAGTAACTGCATCTATATCCGATTCTTGGCCTACCCAACAAGCATAGCCCACAGCAGAAAAAATATTTTCAATCATTGCCTGTTGGCCACCGTCTAAAGATTGGTTGGCAAAAAGGCCAGTAGCGCCTGACTGGACCATAGCGGGGGTATTGGGCATAGCGCGAACGATTTTTAAGTCCTGACCTAACCAGCTTTGCAAAGCGCCAACGGGAATGCCGGCAGCAATAGAAACAATGATTGGCTTATGCTTAAGTTTAGCTTCTAAGGGAGAGGCTACTGCCGCCATAATTTGTGGCTTAACGGCAAGCACGACAATATCCGCTTGAGAGACGGCGGCTAAATTGTCGGCTGTAGTTAATACCCCATGAGTTGATTTCATCCGTTGACGAGAGTCATCATTCGGTTCACTGACTGTAATATCTTGGCTGGAAAATCCATTGGCTAGCATTCCGCCAATTAGGCAGGAAGCCATGTTGCCACCGCCGATAAAGACTATTTTACTCATGTTGTTTTGTCTTCCTTATTGTTTGCTTTGTCAGGTCTTGGCCCAAAGATATCTGTCCCTACACGCAAGATAGTGGCCTGTTCATGAATGGCTGCTTCAATATCACCAGACATCCCCATAGAGAGAGTATCTAGTTTTTGAAAATTGTCCAGTTGTTGATTAATTTCTTGCTTAAGTAAGAATAAAGCTCGAAACGGCTGACGCTGACTTTTAATATTATGGCGCGCTTGAGGTATAGCCATAAGTCCGCGCAAGCGCAGATTGGGTAATTGGCGAATCGAGAGTGCTAAGTCACAGGCTTGATCTGGTGAAAGCCCCGACTTAGTCGGTTCGTTATCTATATTAATTTGCAGGCATATATTTAATGGACCCAGATTTTCGGGGCGCTGATCATTGAGGCGCTTGGCAATTTTCAATCTATCCACAGTATGGACCCAGCCAAAATTTTCTGCCACCTGCTTGGTTTTATTTGATTGTAGCGGGCCTATAAAGTGCCATTCAAAGGACATAGATTTCAAGGCATTGATTTTATGTAATGCTTCTTGAAGATAATTTTCACCAAAGGCATTTAACCCTTGAGATGCGGCTCGCTGGATCTCTTCGATATCGCGTGTTTTACTGACCGCCAGAAGCAGCAATTCCTGAGAGTCACGGCCTGCGCTTGTAGCAAATTTTTCAATTCGTTCCTGTAGCGCAGAAATATTTTTTTCAATGGATGTCATAGGCACAAGTCTACAGTTGTCTGGCAAAAATACGATATTAATTTGCACTCATTTTTTATGCTATATTGAATATATTGTTATCGTGGTCGTTACCGTAGCACAAGGAGCATTTTGACGACCTTATAGGCGATCAGCAATAACTTTGCAGTAATTGTCTTATACTAATAATTCAAAGGATTGGAAATCATTATGGATATATCAAATTTACTCGAAATAGCCCTTGAAGCTGGAGCCTCAGATCTACACCTTTCAACAGACTTGCCGCCTATTTTGCGGATTGATGGGGAAGTACAAAAAAAATCATTACCGCCACTGGATCAAAGCCTCAGCAGGCTTGTAGGAAAGGGCGTTGTAAGCCGGGACACATCATCAGCAACAGTGACCTCGCGAAGAGCTAGCTAGGGTTGCTGGCCCATATTTGGCTGATCCAGCCAACTTTGTAGGATAAGAGCGGCAGCAAGATGATCGATTTTCGTCAGGTCTATTTTGTTGCTTTTTTTATTTGAGCTTGGATCCCTTAGAGATGACTTGGCGTCTTGGCTAGTTAATCGCTCGTCGACCATTAATGCATCTACATTAAAACGACCCTGCAAACGTCGAGCAAATTTTCTAGCTAAGCGGCTAAGCTCGCTTTCGCTACCGTCCATATTGAGAGGTAAGCCCACTAAAATTAAATTAGGCTTCCATTCATTCAGCATTGCCTTTACATCATCCCAGTTTGGAACGCCATCAGATGCTTGTAAGATGCCTATTCCCTCAGCGTTTGCTGTCAAGGTTTGGCCATGGGCAACGCCAATTTGCCGCAGCCCATAATCAAAAGCCATAATTGTTTGGTGCTTTATAGAATTAGGCATGTCCGGAATCTAAAGCTAGCATATCTAAGTTCAAGCCAATTGAAAGAGCGGCGGCACTCGCTCGTTGTGTGCACTCGGTATTGAAAATAACGGTTGAATCAGCAGGGATTACTAGCCAGCTATTTTCTTTTAATTCTCTTTCCAATTGCCCAGTTTCCCAGCTTGAATAGCCTAGAGTAATAAGGGACTCTTTGGGGCCATCTCCCAGCGCAATATCGCCGAGTATATCCTTTGATGTAGATAGACTAATATCGCCACCAATATGAATCGTAGATTCCCACTTTTGCTCGCAAGTGCTATGTAAAATAAACCCGCGATCTTGCTGCATTGGGCCGCCATCAAAAATAAGTTCATC
>CENU01203016.1_pt1 | contig 33408 bp, 31 predicted proteins | sample 361331 | NCBI WGS metagenome assembly CENU01 (sample SAMEA2619766, study PRJEB7988) | marine metagenome | isolation source: saline water (ENVO:00002010), including | reverse complement strand
GCGGCCTTTAGCTCTTTCAGCACCTCTAGATGGGGCTGATTTGTTAATAAATACACAAAAACTCGCGGCTGGATCACTGCTGTAACCCCGCGTCCATGAAAACTTGAAGTTTTTGGATCGCCAGACGCACCCTCGATTTGACCGTTCCCAGCGGTAATCCCAGTTCAGCTGCGGTCTCCGAGTGCGACTTACCCTCCATGTACACCTTAGCAAGTATCTGGGCTTGATCCTGCGGTAGATCCTTTAAGAGCTCCCGGACCCTAACCGCACCCCGACTCGCATGGAGGGCCATCGTCGGCTCGTCACTCTCCAATTCAAAACCGATATCCTCTGCTTCCAGCTGCGTGTCAAACTTTTGCAAGCGACGGAACATATCGGTTCTACAATTTCGTGCGATGGTATAAACCCAGGTGCTCGCAGCTGCTTTCTCCGGATTGAAACCAGCAGCTTTCTGCCACACCTTTAGCATTACTTCCTGAACCAACTCATCAGCATGAGCTGCTGACAGCGATGACCCCGACAGGGCGAAGGCTTTTATCAATGGGGCGAAGTGAGCAAAGAACTTTCCAAAGGCGGCACGATCGCGATATTCGGCGATGCGAACCACGCACAAGCTCCATTCATCGGTGCGACGACCCTGGGGCACCGACCAAGCAAAGTTTGCGGGTTGTCCCCGAGCGCCTTCCCCCTGCTTATCTACCATTTGCCCAACTCCTTGGAGCGTATCTCTGCACAGAATACACAAATCCAAAAAACTTGACACTATTAATGTATATTTAATATTACATAATGGGTGGTAAGCATCTTTTACTGATTGAAGAGAATCTGCGGTATTGCGCGAATTGGGGAGTGGTCATGACAACAGCGGTAATTGGGACTGGCATCTCGGGCCTCGCCTGCGCCCGTCAGCTAGCACTTGCCGATGAGCCGGTGGTTGTTTTTGAGGCCGCTCAAAAGATCGGCGGCCACACTGCAACCATTGACGTGAGTACAAGCTCTGGCGACTACGCGGTAGATACCGGCTTTATCGTCTATAACGACTGGACCTACCCCAACTTCATTGCTCTCCTCAACGAGTTACAGGTCGTCAATCAACCGACATCGATGGGCTTCTCCGTCTCGGATGACTTATCGGGACTCGAGTACGCCGGCAACAACCTAAACACCTTGTTTGCACAACGCCGCAATTTACTCAGCCCGAGCTTTCTCTCGATGGTGATGGAAATACTCCGATTTAACCGACAGGCCATCGCAGACCTAGAGGCCGGTAACTTGAGCTCGGGCGAGACACTGGAAACTTACTTGACTCGCCACCGCTTCAGCGACTTTTTCCGGCGCCATTACCTGATCAGCATGGCGGCTGCGATCTGGTCCGCCAATTTCCGCGAAGCACTCAATTTCCCCGCTGAGTTTTTCGTGCGTTTTTTCAAAAACCACGGGCTCCTGCAGATCGGTAATCGGCCACAATGGCGTGTCCTGCAAGGTGGCAGCCGGTCTTATTTGGATCCCATCACAGCACTTTACCAAGACAGCATCCGAGTCGACAGCGAAGTCATTGCCATCGAACGCAACCCAAATGGCAATAAACTTAGGCTTCACAATGGGCAGGAGCATAAATTTGACCATGTGGTGATCGCCACACATTCTGACCAAGCGCTGGCAATGCTCAGCGATGCCGATTCCAACGAACAGGACATTCTCAAAGCGCTTCCATACTCAGACAACGAGGTGGTTTTGCACACCGACGAATCGCTTCTACCAAGCAACAAGCGAGCATGGTCTAGCTGGAACTACAGACTGCGCTCCAATACCGATCGAGCAACGCTTACTTACAACATGAATATTCTCCAAGGCCTCAGCGCACCGGAGACCTTTTGCGTGACGCTAAACGACAGCGATGCCATTAAGCCAAGTTCAATACTCGGCGAGTATTCATACGCGCATCCACAGTTCACAATCGAAGGCATCGCCGCACAGGCCCGATGGAATGAAATCAATGGCCCACGCAACACCTTTTTTTGCGGCGCGTACTGGCAGAACGGCTTTCACGAGGACGGTCTTTCGAGTGGCCTTCGAGCCGCTAATGCTCTTATTGCCAAACTGAGGGCGGTAGCGTGATCTCCTCTTTTTATGTCGGACAGTTAGCGCACACCAGACTCAGTCCGCGACGCCACTCTTTTCGATACCAGGTGTTTATGCCCTTCGTCGATATCGAAAAGATCGAACTGCTTGTGCAGCGACTTCCTTTTTGGGGAAGCCAGCGCCTGGGCATTGCGCGGTTCTTACGAAGTGACTTTCTAGGGGCTCCCGAGCTACCGCTGCTCGATGCTGTCAAACAGCGAATTCATGAGGAGACAGGATCCACCTTCAACGGACGCGTCTTCCTGCTGGCTAACTGGCGGTACTTCGGATTACAAAACAATCCCATCGCCTGTTACTTCTGTTACGACCAAGAGCGACTCGAGTACATCATCGCCGAAGTCACCAATACTCCCTGGGGCGAGCGCCACAGCTACGTATTGACGGTTGATAATGATGGATCGGTCTTCACTACCGTATTCCAGAAAAAACTCCATGTCTCGCCATTTAATGGCATGCAACAAGTTTATCGCTGGTTCTCTACCGCTCCAGGCAACGATCTGGGTATAAAAATTTCGAACCTTGAGGATGGCAAGCCTATGTTTCACGCCTGCCTAACCTTGAGATCAATACCACTGACTGCAAGCAATGGCATAAAGCTAATCGCCAGTTATCCCTTCGAAACGCTCAAGGTCACAACCGCGATTTATTGGCAGGCATTCATTCTTCTGCTGAAGGGCTTAACCCTCCAGCCACACCCAAAAAATAATCAATCGTTATGAGGAGACATCTATGACAACAGGAAATATTGATGTCAAAAACATTGCACGCCTGCCCGATGTTTGGTCTTGGCGTGGAGTCAACCTGTCTCGAAAGTTGGCTCTGAAGCTATTCTCAGGCTTGAAACATGGAAGCCTCACTATTCACGACAATGGTGTCGTTTACCAGTTTGGATCTGGCGATCTGAGTATCGCACCAGCCGCCACTGTCACCATTGAAAATCCGACGGCATACAGCCGGATATTGACCGGCGGAACAGTCGGTGCGGGCGAATCCTATATCGATGGCGACTGGACCACCGATGACCTGACCGCGGTCACCCGCTTGTTCAGCGCCAATATGCCCACCATGGATTCGATGAAGGCGAAACAAAACTGGTTGATCAAAGCCGCAATGGGCCTTGCTCACGCCGCGCGACGCAACTCGATGACCGGATCACGAGAAAATATCTCGGCACACTACGACCTTGGCAATGAGTTTTTCAATCTCTTTTTGGACCCATCGCTGATGTATAGCTCCGCGGTTTTCCCGGAAGGCTGCGACAGTCTCGATGCGGCATCACAGCATAAACTACATCTGATCTGTGAAGATCTCGAGTTATCAGAAAGTGATCATTTAATTGAAATCGGCACGGGCTGGGGCGGTATGGCGATCTATGCTGCAGAGCACTACGGCTGCAGAGTCACCACCACAACTATCTCGAGGGAGCAATTTGATCGCGCCACAGCCGAAGTGAAGCGCCGCGGCCTCGACCACCTGGTTACGCTGCTGTTCGAGGACTATCGAGCACTATCTGGGCAATACGACAAATTGGTTTCAATCGAAATGATAGAAGCCGTGGGTCACGAATACTTTGATACCTACTTCGACTGCGTCAATAAGTTGCTCAAGCCAGACGGCAAGGCGGTTATACAGGCGATTACGATCAATAAGCAGCGCTATGAACCAGCGCGACGTTCCGTTGACTTCATCAAGCGCTATATTTTCCCGGGTGGATGCCTGCCGTCACTCGCCGTTATCAACAACGCGCTAGCAAAAAATACCGATATGCAAATGGTCGGCTTGCGCGATATCGCTCAAGACTATGCAAAAACACTCGAATACTGGCATATCGCGTTCTTGGATAAGCTAGATGAAGTGCGAGCATTGGGCTTTGACGATCGGTTTATTCGAATGTGGCGCTTCTACTTAAGCTACTGTGAGGGTGGCTTTCGAGAACGTATTATTGGAACCTATCAAATAACAATGGCGAAGCCGCACTACCGGCCCGGATAAACCTATGCTTTTATCGCTTGCTCCGATCGTTCTACTTATCGCACTTCTTTTTTCAGCGGTGCAATTATTCGGGGCAGACGCCTCCTATGGGCCAAACCAAGTGGCGCTGCTGATTGCATCGGCTGCCGCAGGGCTCGTCGGTATGTACCGCGGTATGTCTTGGAGTGAAGTTCAGGACAGCATGGTCGACGGCATTAAGGTCGGCCTTGGGCCCATCCTTATCCTGATGGCCGTCGGTGGCTTGATTGGCAGCTGGATGATTGCGGGAACAGTACCCGCAATGATCTATTACGGCGTTGCCATACTTAATCCCGCCATTTTCTTTGCCGCAGCGTCGGTGATTTGCGCGCTTGCCTCAATCAGTATCGGGAGTTCATGGACCGTAGCAGGCACACTGGGTATAGGCCTTATCGGGATCGCCGACAGCTTTGGGCTATCGCCAGCCATTACCGCTGGCGCCATTATCAGCGGCGCCTATTTTGGTGACAAACTGTCGCCTTTGTCTGACACCACTAATCTCGCCGCTGCCTGCACCAACGTCGATCTATTCGCTCATATTCGTCATATGCTGTGGACAACAGTCCCGGCCTTTATCATCGCGCTGCTCTTCTTTTCGATGATCGATGCCGGTGCAGCAACGGAGCCCGAGCAAATAGCGATACTGCGCTCAGCACTCGCCAATGAATTCAATATTGGCATTGGGGTCCTCATCCCACTGCTGGTGATGCTGCTTTTGATTTGGCGCAAGGTGCCCGCCTATCCAGCGATTATGCTTGCCACAGTTGCCGGTGTAGCAACAGCCGCGCTGCTGCAGGCCGACGTTGTTAGAGCCTTCGCACTCACGAAGAACGCCGACTCCTCAGTCCCTCTGATCGAGGGTCTGTGGCTCACCTTGTTCGGTGGTTTTGAGGGCAACACTAGTAACCAAGAGCTGAACCAACTCATCAGTAAAGGCGGCATCGCGAGCATGCTTAACACCGTCTGGCTAATCATTAGCGCTCTTGCCTTCGGCGGTGTGCTGGAGCGCACCGGCATCCTCAAGCAACTCCTTGATGCCGTCTTACGCGCCGTAAAGTCAACAGGCGACCTGGTCTTGGCAACCGTCACTGGTGGTGTGGTTACCAATATTTTGGCTGCAGATCAGTTCCTCGCTATTGCACTGCCGGGTCGACTGTTCTCAACGACTTACGATGACTTCGGCCTCAGCCGTGAAAATCTGTCGAGAACGCTGGAAGACTCGGCCACCATGACATCGGCACTAATCCCCTGGAATACCTGCGGCGCTTACATGGCGGCAACTTTGGGTGTCGCCACCTGGGAATACGCTCCCTACGCGATTTTCAACATGGCCTGCCCATTGCTCGCGATCAGCTTTGGCTATTTGCTGATCAAGCAAAAGCGAGTTGAAGCTGTCCCAGCATGAATTGGGACTACAACGATCCATATATTCGCACCGTTCGAGTACTCCCGGAGCATATCGATGCGCTAGATCACACCAACAATACCCAGTACGTCACCTGGTGTAATGAGACCGCTTGGGCTCACACCACAGCACTCGGATTAGGCGCTAACGAGTACCAAGACCTGAATCGCGCCATGGCGCTCACGCGAGCCGATTATCAGTATCTTAGAGCTACCCGCCTCGACAATGAGCTGATGGTAGGCACTTGGATTACACAGTGGGATCGCCGCATGACGATGGAAAGAAAAATGCAGATCGTTGATGCAGACAGCGGTGATACCGTTCTACGGGCCACACTGCAGTTTGTTTGTATCGAAATATCGTCTGGGCGACCGAAACGTCCTCCAGAGGAGTTCATAGCGATTTATGAGCCGGCACTGGTTAGCTAATCGACCAGTCGAAGCTTATGGTACTGCCGATCGACTGTTGTCCGGTAATCGCCATCAGCAATCGATCAACGCCAAGTGCGACACCAGCGCAGTCGGGTAGCCCAGAGCGGTGCGCGGCTAAAAAGTGAGGATCATTCTCGACTGGGGTAGCGCCCTGCTTGGTTCGTTTTAGCCGATCCGACTCAAACCTGCGCTCCAACTCGGTCACATTGGTCTCTTCCCAATATCCATTAGCGAGCTCTACCCCGTAATAATAAGCCTCGAACCGAGCAGCCAACGGTCCCTCCTTACCCGTCAGCACTCGCGCCAAAGCCGCTTGATCGGCAGGAAAATCAACAATGAAGACCAGTCCCCACTGTTTGATTGTGGGTTCAATAATGTGAGTCAGTAGAAGGTCTAAGCTATCGCGTCGATCGATATCGCCGACGACGTCGAGGCCTGACGATGTCAATGACTCTTGTAACTCTTCGTCTGAACACCGATGGGGGTCCAACCCCAGACAATGCTCAAATAACTGCTGGTAGGACCAGATTTGCCAGCTAACTGCACCGACGAGATATTCGATAAACCTCGCGACCTCTGCGATAAGTTGATGATGATCCCAACCCAGTCGATACCACTCTAGCAACGTAAATTCTGGATTGTGACGCGACCCCACCTCAGATGCTCTGAAGGCTTTACCGCAATAAAAGATATCACCTGAACCCGCGGCCAATAGCCGCTTCATCGCGTACTCGGGTGAGCTTTGTAAAAAGCGGGTTCCCGATCGCGTGGCTACTTGAAAAAGGTCGATCGCCGGATCGGTGACTCCCGACGAAGCGAGCAAAGGCACCTCGACTTCGGTCGCCGCACGTTCCGCAAAGAACTGCCGTATGCTTGCGAGCGTGGTTGCCCTAGTCTCGATAATCTCAAGAGTCGCGCTAGGGCGCCATTCAGTCATGGGGTGTTCAGGCTACGACTTACTCGCCCGACTTACGTACTCACCACTGCGTGTATCAACTCTGATGATTTCGCCCTGTGATAAAAACAAGGGTACACGCACCACTGCACCTGTACTTAGCGTCGCAGGCTTGCTACCGCCCTGCGCCGTATCGCCTTTCAGTCCAGGGTCGGTCTCAATGATTTCTAGCTCGATAAAGTTGGGGGGTGCAACGGCCAGTGGAGCACCGTTATACAGCGTGACTTCATAGCGCTCCTGTTCTTTTAACCATTTCTCACTGTCAGCTACCGCCGCCTTGTCAGCCGAGTGCTGTTCAAATGAGTCAGGATCCATGAAGTACCAAAACTCGCCATCGGTGTAGAGGTACTCGAGAGCGGTATCCATCACGTCGGCGCCCTCTAACGATTCACCCGACTTAAAAGTCCGCTCCCAAACCCGGCCCGACCGCAGATTGCGCAGTTTGACGCGGTTAAACGCCTGCCCCTTCCCTGGTTTGACGTATTCATTTTCCATGATCGAGCAGGGCTCACCGTCGAGCATCACCTTGAGTCCAGGCTTGAATTCATTCGTTGAGAAATTGGGCATGTCCTACACCTTGTTCACATTGACGCGCGCATCATACCGTAGAGCTTGGGTTGCTTTCGAGACTACTGAGCCAACTCACCGCGGTGACCGAGAAAGTACAGCAAGCTATCCAGGCCTGTATGCGATACCCGATAGTCAGCTTGCGCGCGTACTATGGGTTTTGCATGAAACGCCACCCCCAGTCCTGCAGCACTAAGCATCTTCAGATCATTAGCGCCATCGCCCACCGCAATGCTCTCCTCTGCTGTAACACCCAACTCACCCACCAAGCTCAGCAGCCGCTCGCGCTTGGTATCCGCATTAACGATTGGAAATACCGCCTCACCGGTTAACTTGTCATCAGCGATTGCTAAGGTATTGGCAAGATAGCCATCCATGCCCAGTACAGCGGCAACATGAGATGCAAAGAAATCGAAACCGCCTGATACGATCACTGTCTTGATGCCGAGGGATCGCAACGACAGCATGAGTTCCCTGCCTCCCTCGACAAACGGGAGAGAACTAAGCAACTCATCCAATACAGCCGATGACAACCCGCTGAGCAAACCGACACGCTCGATAAAGCTTTGGTCAAAATCAATTTCACCGCGCATCGCGCGTTCAGTAATCGCAGCGACTTGCTCTCCTACCCCAGCTCGCTCGGCCAACAAATCGATGACCTCACACTCAATCAAGGTCGAATCCATATCAAATACCGCCAGCCGATAGGCTCTCAGTCGTTGCTCGCTCGACTGCAAATTAATATCGATCTTCTGTTCGTCTCCAATAGCGGCCAGTCGTGATCTACTCAACTGATTTTCTGACGCTGAAATCCGCCACAGCTGGCAACTGCGTCTATCATCGAGCGTGGTGGGTACGGGGCAACTATCCCGACTCACAATAGCTGCGCCCGTCTCCGCCAAATAAGTCTCAAGCGGGGAGAGCGAGGGCATGGTGCGCTTGGGTGCTGCAACCACTATCGTCATCGCCGAATCGGTCATTGCATTCTCGTTGTGGTCTCGGATATGCCTATAATAAACCGGCACTCGACCGACAGGTGATCGAGTACCAAACTTTCTTAGGGAGCGTCGCTGGATGCGCTGGATTGATCGACTGAATTTAGGTCAGCAATTAGGGCTGTTGGCTGCATCATGCTGCTTCTTGGCCACCGTCAGTGCACTTCTCATCACCTTTCGATCAATGGCGTTTGTGGATGATACGACCAGACAGGCCCTCGCGCAGACCGTTATTGATCCACTGACACGACGAGTGGCAGCGCTGATTGCAGCGGACGACACGCTGGGAGCAACCCACGAAATCCGAAAGCTGGCAGACGATCCGCTAGTGCAGGCTATCGATGTGACCGATATCGATGGCGAATCGATATTAAGCGCTGGTGAGCAATTACTAGACGCCCCGGTATTCTCCTCCAACATGATGATAGGTGAGGATTTCGCAGGCTCTGTAAAGCTTCAGCTCGCTACCTCAACCATCGATCAGCAAAAGCAAAATCTGCGACTATCGATTATTGGCTTTGGTCTATTAGCGGCCAGCATCACCTACCTGTTAATGACACAACTCAGCGCAAACTGGGTATCTCGCGTCCGTCATATAAGCCGTCGCCTAAAACTGGCTACTGAAAGCGACGCAGGATCTGAGCTGGTTGAATTAGAGGAGATCGTTTCTACGCTTCCCATCGAGCTTCTTGCGGCTCCCGCACCGATGGAATTCACCGATGATGTGATTCAACCCATGGCCGCGGTAACCTTGGCACTCAGGCACCTGCCGAGATATGCCGACACCCTCGATCCACCTCGTTTAACCGCCTATATTGGTGTCATTGAACGGGTGGTTCGCGCAGTTGCGAGACTCAACTCGGGAACCGTGCACATTACCCGAGCGCACAGTATGACGCTGTTATTTGAGTCTTCAGACACCGGACCTAGTGGCTTCATTCGGGCTTGCGACAGCGCTGTCTTAATTCAACAACTGCTATTGGTTGCCGAGCAGAGCCAGCGCCTAAAGCTATCCGGAGGCCTTGCTATCGGAGTAAACGAAATGGGCTATGGCAACGAGCACGCGTCCTACCTTCGCCTGTATGCTCAAGCGCTATTAGACCAACTCCAAGAGTTGGCCGAGGGTGCGGGCGACTCAATTCTGTTAACGCCAAGCGCTGCTGATGAGCCAGATCTAGTCGACAGCTTTCCCTCAGCCGCCATCAATGAGGCCAAACGAGAGCTGGGAGCGCCGAGTCCAGACCATGCTACGACCATACAGACGCGGCTCAAAATGCTTCAGCGAGCGCTGTTCCCCGACGTTGGCGAACAGAGCGCGCTTCCGTTTTAACTAGTCGGCGACGCTCAACCCCGTAACCCGTGTGTAACCGCGCGGCAACTTACCGCCTCTGCGTCCTCGCTCACCCCGAAAATGCTGAAGCTCAGAAGGCGGAAACTTCCGATATTGACCTCCGGTATGAACAATCAAGGTATCACCGTCACCGAAAATCAAAAGTCCTACCACCAATTCCTCGCGTGCTGCCGCGCGAGCACTCGGAATACCGATAATCTTATTACCTTTACCCTTGGCGAGCTCTGGGAGGTCGGCCAGCGAAAAAACGAGAAGTCGACCTTCACTGGTCGCGGCCGCGACGAGCAGGTTTTCTTTCTCAGGCACCGCGACTGGCGGTAGTACCTGTGAACCCTTGGGGAGCGTTAAGACAGCCTTACCCGCCTTATTCTTGGCTACGAGTTGGCTGAAGCTCGCGACAAACCCGTAGCCCGCATCACTCGCTAACAGATATCGCTGAGTATCGGCTCCGGTCATCAAGCCCTCGAAGGTTGCCCCCGACGGCGGTGAAATGCGACCGGTCAGCGGCTCGCCCTGACCCCGAGCAGATGGTAACTGGTGTGTCGGAATCGAATAAGCGCGCCCCGTAGAGTCAAATACGATAGTGGTTTGATTGCTTCGGCCGAGCGCTGAAAATTTAAAGCTGTCGCCCGACTTATAATTCAAGGCCACGGGGTCAATATCATGGCCCTTCGCCGCCCTAATCCAACCCTTTTCTGACAGCACGATAGTCATCGGGTCGGCCGTGGTTAGCTCCAGCTCCGAGAACGCTCGCGCTTCCTCTCTACTGACAACTGCCGAGCGACGCTCATCACCGTAGGTTTCTGCGATCGCGACCAGCTCGCCTCGAATCAGTTTCGTCATCAACGTCTTGCTACCCAGAGTCTTCTCGAGTGAGTCACGCTCGTCGCTAAGCTCTGACTGCTCTCCTCGGATTTTCATCTCCTCGAGCTTTGCAAGATTCCGAAGCTTCAGATCAAGGATAGCGTCAGCCTGAATGTCAGTGAGCTGAAAACGCGCCATCAGCTCTAACTTGGGCTCGTCCTCTTCTCGGATAATACGAATGACCTCATCAATATTCAGGTAGGCAACGAGGTAGCCTTCCAAAATATGCAGACGCTTGAGCACTTTATCGAGACGGTGTTCAAGGCGTCGCTTCACGGTTTCTCGCCGGAAACTTATCCAGTCGCGTAATAACTGATCGAGCGATCGCACACCCGGCCGGCCGTTCATACCAATCACGTTGAGATTGACCCGATAATTACGCTCGAGGTCGGTGGTGGCAAACAAATGACTCATTAGAGCCTCGAGATCGACGCGATTTGATCGCGGAACAATAACAAGGCGCGTCGGGTGTTCGTGATCTGACTCATCGCGCAAATCGGCGACCATCGGTAACTTCTTGGCATTCATCTGAGCGGCGATCTGCTCTAGTACCTTTGAACCAGACACCTGATAAGGCAGCGCGTGCAAAACGACAGCAGCATCCTCTTTACGCCACGCAGCGCGCATTCGTACGCTACCTCGACCCGAGCGATAGATCTCGCGTAATTCTTCTGACGCGGTGGTGATTTCAGCATCGGTTGGAAAGTCCGGGGCTTGAATGTGCCCGCATAACGCATCGACAGTAGCGTCTGGGTAGTCCAGCAAATGAATGGTGGCATCGACCACTTCGCGTAAATTGTGAGGAGGAATATCGGTCGCCATGCCCACCGCGATCCCTGTCGTGCCATTGAGCAACAAATTGGGAACCTGGGCTGGCAGGACAACGGGCTCATCGAGGCTCCCATCAAAATTTGGCTGCCAGTCGACAGTTCCCTGCCCTAATTCAGCCAAGAGGGTATCGGCATATTTGGTGAGTTTAGACTCGGTGTATCGCATGGCCGCGAACGATTTCGGGTCATCGGCGGAGCCCCAATTACCCTGTCCATCGACGAGCGTGTATCGATACGAGAAATCCTGAGCCATCAGCACCATGGCCTCGTAAGCGGCACTGTCACCATGCGGGTGAAACTTTCCGATGACATCACCAACGGTGCGCGCCGACTTTTTATACTTCGCCGAAGCTTTTAATCCAAGCTCGCTCATGGCATACACAATGCGCCGCTGAACCGGTTTCAAACCGTCGCCAACATGCGGCAATGCGCGATCGAGGATGACGTACATCGAATAATCGAGGTAAGCCTTCTCCGCATATTCCTTAAGCGATAAGGTCTCCACCCCTACTGGGGTTGCATCAGTGTCTGTCATGGTCTCTCAAGTCGTCTTGGCTTAACGCGATTATCTGTGGTGGTCAAAAGACTAATGCAATGACGCATGGTAGCCTTCGCTCGCATTTAGTATCGCATAGTGACACCAGTAATATGGAATCAATTAAATGGCGATGGCGCCATTTTGAGACAATGTCGGCGCCTCAATGGCATGAAATTCTGGCTTTGCGGGCGTCTATCTTTGTCGTTGAACAAGCCTGCCCCTATCAAGATCCAGATCGCAAAGACACTGTATCGTGGCATCTCGCTGGATACCGTAATGGTGAACTCGTGGCGTCAATGCGAGTGGTGCCACCCGGTATTAGCTACAAGGAATGTTCGATTGGTCGTGTCGCGGTACCGACGGTGCATCGGGGCAAGCGGCTGGGACGAGAACTCATGTTAGTTGGCATGAAGTTCTGCCGCTCTCAATGGCAAGGCGGCATACGGATTAGTGGCCAGGGTTACCTAAAAGGTTTTTATGAGTCGCTTGGCTTTGAGACGATCTATGGCCCCTATATGGAAGACGATATCCCCCACTTCGAGATGTTACTGCCCTAAAACTGAACTCACGCCGAGAGACCTTGAGGCACAGTCACGACCTCAGTGAACCACCCGATAGGCGAGTCGTAGGGCATCCGATCGTCCCCAACTCACCGAATTAAGCGGCTCTCGATGCTCGCTTACGTTCGTGCTCGAGCAGTAACTTTTTGCGCAGACGGATACTGTCAGGCGTTACCTCGACCAACTCGTCGGCATCGATAAACTCGAGGGCTTGCTCAAGACTGTGCAACACAGGCGGCGTCAGAATCAGCGCCTCATCAGTTCCGGATGCTCGAACATTGGTCAATTGCTTTGCTTTGGTCGGGTTGACCACCAGGTCATTACTGCGACTGTGAAGGCCGACAATCTGCCCTTCGTACACGTCGATATTGGGTTGGATGAACAGTCGGCCTCGGTCTTGGAGGCTAAATAAGGCGTAGGCTAACGTTTTCCCCTTCACCATAGACACCAAGACTCCATTGTTTCTGGATGCCAATTCGGCTTTGCTGATAGGTCCGTAGTGATCAAAGACGTGCGTCATGATCCCGCTACCCGATGTCAGTGTCATAAACAGCGAACGAAATCCAATAAGCCCACGAGCTGGAACAATAAACTCGAGCCGGACTCGGCCGCTGGCATCCTGGACCATGTTTTTCATGTCCGCACGGCGCTGTCCTAATTCTTCCATCACGCCGCCCTGGTGCTCTGCCTCGCAGTCGATAACAAGGTTTTCGTAAGGCTCGCAAAGCTGGCCATCGACTTCCTTTTGAATCACTTCGGGGCGCGAGACACCGAGCTCAAACCCCTCACGTCGCATGCTTTCAATCAGAACAGACAAGTGAAGCTCGCCTCGGCCAGAAACAACAAACTTATCGGGGCTGTCACCCTGCTCGACTCGCAGAGCAACATTGTGAATCAGCTCGCGATCCAAGCGCTCGCGAATATTGCGTGAGGTAACAAACTTACCCTCGAGACCAGCGAACGGTGAATCGTTTACTTGAAATGTCATGCTAACAGTGGGTTCATCGACTGATAGCGCGGGCAATGGATCAGGTGTTTCGGGATGACATAACGTGTCAGAAATGTTGAGTGCGTCGATACCCGTGATACAAACGATATCGCCGGCTTCAGCCTGAGCTACTTCATTGCGCTCAAGCCCGTGGTACCCCATGACTTGCAGCACTTTCGCATTGCGGTTTGATCCGTCTCGGCCCACTACGGCAACAGGCATATTAGTTTGCAAACGCCCACGCGTAATCCGCCCGACACCGATAACACCGACGTAGCTACTGTAATCCAGCGCTGAAATTTGCAACTGCAAAGGACCTTCGGCATCAACGTTTGGCGCTGCAACCTGCTCTGCAATCATTTCGAATAAAGGCGTCATATCAGAGGCCATATCATCAGGATCCAGACCTGCGATACCGTTTAGGGCCGATGCGTAGATAATCGGAAAATCGAGTTGCTCATCGGTAGCGCCCAAGGAATCGAATAGGTCAAAGACCTGGTCAATGACCCAATCGGGTCGAGCACCCGGCCTGTCTATTTTGTTAACGACCACGATTGGGTTTAGACCCCGCTCGAATGCTTTTGCCGTGACAAAGCGGGTTTGCGGCATCGGCCCATCGACTGCGTCAACTAGCAGCAAGACCGAATCGACCATTGATAGAACACGCTCTACCTCGCCACCGAAGTCAGCGTGTCCCGGCGTATCAACAATATTAATCCGATAATCCTGCCAGCGAATCGCAGTGTTCTTTGCAAGAATCGTAATACCACGCTCTTTCTCTTGATCGTTGGAGTCCATGATTCGCTCGGCACCCTGGCTTTTTCGATCGAGTGTTCCCGATTGCTGCAGAAGGCAATCGACCAAGGTCGTTTTCCCGTGGTCGACGTGAGCAATGATGGCGATGTTACGTAATTGATTTATCACAAGGAGTCCCGAGCTGTGGGTTTACGGCGCGCGGACTCTAACACAGTCCCAAAACCGGTAAACCAGCGCTTTACTATTAAAATCTGCACTAAATTGATGCTCTATAAATAGTAATGCACTATATTAGTGCGATACGTTAAGGCCTACACCCACACCAATAGACGTTAAAACGATTAAAATCAGACAGTTATAACCGCTTCATATCAAGGTCAGGATTGGCATGTGGCTTGCTGCTCAATAGTGCAAGCGGTTCAACACACTGCTACGTATAAACCAACCCGACTGGATCGGGGTTATTTAGTCCGAGGAGGCACACATGTCAGAGCGCACGCTCAATATGATTAAAGACAACGATATCCGCTGGGTAGACCTGCGGTTCACAGATACCAAAGGCAAGGAGCAGCACGTCAGCATCCCATCGTCTGTGGTTGACGAAGATTTTTTTGAAGAAGGTAAGATGTTTGACGGTTCGTCCATCGCCGGCTGGAAGGGTATTAACGAGTCAGACATGATCCTTATGCCCGACGACAGCACCTCGGTGATCGACCCATTCACTGACGACGCCACTGTTATTCTGCGCTGCGATATCGTGGAGCCATCGACGATGCAAGGTTATGAGCGTGACCCACGCAGTGTGGCCAAACGAGCAGAGGCTTATCTGGGCTCAACCGGTATCGGTGACACCGTTTTCTTCGGTCCCGAGCCTGAGTTTTTTGTTTTTGACGACGTAAAGTTCAGCGTTGAAATGAAAGGCGCGAGCTACGCGGTCAACTCAGAGGAGGCCGCATGGGCATCCAATGATGACTTCGAAGAGGGCAATACCGGGCACCGGCCCCGAGTCAAAGGTGGTTATTTTCCCGTACCACCGGTTGATTCGCTACACGATATCCGCGCAGCGATGTGCTCGGCGATGGAGCAGATGGGTCTAGATGTAGAAGTACACCACCACGAAGTGGGTACGGCTGGTCAGTGCGAAATCGGCATCAAATTCAACACCATGGTGGCCAAGGCAGACGAAGTACAAATCCTCAAGTACTGCGTCCACAATGTCGCTCACGCCTACGGCAAAACAGCGACATTCATGCCGAAGCCTCTGGTAGGCGATAATGGCTCAGGCATGCACTGCCACCAGAGCATTGCAAAGGATGGCGACAACACTTTCGCCGGTGACCAGTACGCGGGCTTGTCCGAAACTGCGCTCTACTACATTGGCGGTATTATCAAGCACGCTCGTGCAATCAATGCGTTCGCCAATGCATCCACCAACTCTTATAAGCGCCTCGTGCCAGGCTTCGAAGCACCGGTAATGCTCGCCTACTCGGCCCGCAACCGCTCAGCATCGATTCGTATTCCTTACGAGCCCTCACCAAAAGGCAAACGAATCGAGGTTCGATTCCCCGACCCAACAGGCAATCCATATCTCGCGTTTGCCGCTATGTTGATGGCCGGCCTCGATGGCATCCAGAACAAGATCCACCCCGGCGATCCCGCGGACAAAGATCTCTATGATCTGCCAGCTGAGGAAGCCGCTGATATCCCAACCGTTGCCTCAACCCTTGAGATGGCGCTCGATGCACTGGACGCTGACCGCGAGTTTTTGACCAAAGGCGGTGTCTTCACAGATGACATGATCGATGGCTATTTGGAGCTTAAGCGTGAGGAGGTGGAATACCTCAACATGACGACGCATCCGGTTGAGTTCGACATGTACTACTCGGTGTAATTGTCGCGAGTGACAAATTTAAGCCCGCGGCTTTGCGCGGGCTTTTTTTTTCACTCAAACAATGACTCGATATCAAAATATCGACGCACCAATAGAGTGCATAACAAAATAGGCCTACGTGACACAGCCAGCCAAAATAACTATTCGCAGCAAAGACCTGACCGCCGTTCTGCTGGCGGCCATGCTTAGCTGGCCTATCGTGGCGCAGTCCGACATTTATAAGGTCACGCATCCGGACGGCTCAGTCAGCTTCACAGATCAACCGCCGAGGGACGATGATTCATCTACGGTTGAACTCCTGGATAACAACCGAACCAACACGATCCCCGGCTTCGAACCCAAGCCCGAAACAGCCGAGACGGGGGCGGAGACAGTGCAGTCGGTGACGACTGAGGTGATACTAAAATCGGTGCGCATCGTATCACCAATGGATCAAACCACCATTCCAATGGGCCCTGGCCATTTCAGCGTGTTGGCTGACGTAACTCCGGAACTCGCACCGGATGAAACGCTACAACTACTCATGGATGACACTCCTGTGGGCGACGCCACTACGAATACCACGTGGGACCTTAGGTTTGTCATCCGCGGCGAACACTCGCTAGTCATCAACAGACTCGACAGCACTGGAGAGGTTATCGCCACATCGGAGCCTGTGATTGTCTACGTTTTACGACCCTCGATCCGGTGACAAAGCGATGACCGTGCATCCCAGCTTTGACCTCGATTCGCTTACTAATTGCATCATATTGATCGACGAGCATGGTGTTATCGACACCATCAACCAAGCAGCAGAGGTCTTATTTGAAACCTCTGCACAACGAGCCATCGGCATGCCATTTGAGCAATTGGCGATGGTGCCGGGTAGCGAGGGGATCGACTGGTACGAGACGCTAATGTCCGTAGCTCTTGGTAAACTTCCCACCGTCAACAGAGACCTTCGGTTCCGTCTCAGATCTGGAAAAGAAATTAGTGTCGACGTTGTGATCACACCGCTGCAATACGAGACAGACTCAAGAATCTTATTAGAGATGTCTCCGCTCGACCGAGTGCGGGCTATTAGCGAAACCGAGAACTTACGAGAGGCCCAGAAGCGCTTGCACAATGTTGTTAAGGGTCTGGCGCACGAGGTCAAAAACCCACTCGGTGGTATTCGCGGCGCAGCTCAGCTAATTAATAAACGTTTCAACGATCCCAAACTAGATCAATACACCGACATCATTATCGCCGAGGTCGACAGACTGCAGGGTCTAGTCGACCGTATGTTGGGACCTCGAGAGTCGCTGTCGATGGCGACCCACAACATTCACGAGGTAACCGAGCGAGTCAGACAACTGCTTGAGGCTGAAGCGGGCGATCGATTACAGGTACGCAGAGATTATGATCCGAGCCTCCCGGAATTTGATGCCGATCGCGACCAACTGACGCAAGCGGTCCTCAATATCGCGCGCAATGCCCTCGAAGCCTCACCAGAGCAGTGCCGACTGACGCTCAAAACAAGAGCGCTAAGACAATTCACCCTCAACGGAGAACGGCATCGATTAGTCTGCGTGATTGAGGTTATCGACGAGGGCCCTGGCATACCGGCAGAGCTGTTGTCTTCTGTATTTCTACCGATGATTACCTCGCGATCCGAAGGGTCGGGGCTGGGCTTGTCGGTGTCACAAATGATTGTTAATCGACACGGTGGTGTTATCCAGGCAGAGAGCTCAACAGGGCATACCTGTTTCACTATCCTACTTCCAATGGAGCCTAAAGATGAAAACTGATCAAGAGGTCTGGGTAGTTGATGACGACAAATCGATTCGAAAAGTAATCGAACTCGCCCTCGAACAGGAAAATATCGCACACCGAAGCTTCGCAAATGCCGCCACGTTGCTTGAAGAGTTAAAAGAGCAGCATCCGAGCGCCATCATCAGTGATATCCGAATGCCCGGGATGGACGGCATCGAACTACTCGCCCGTTTACAGCAGGACGTACCACATATCCCCGTTGTGATCACAACCGCTCACTCCGATCTCGACAGTGCAGTGACTTCCTATGAAGGCGGCGCTTTTGAATACCTGCCCAAACCCTTTGACATCGACGAGATGCTGGAGGTAACACAGCGCGCCATGGCACATGTCACCAGCCAGCCAGTGGCTGACAGTGATGATGCGAATTCTAAAAATGAAATCATTGGCAATGCACCGGCCATGCAGGAAGTCTTTCGCGCCATTGGCCGGCTATCGCAAAGCTCGATCACCGTCTTGATCAATGGTCAGTCTGGAACTGGAAAAGAGTTAGTCGCCCGCGCCCTACACCGACACAGCCCTCGCTCCACCAAGCCCTTCGTCGCACTTAACATGGCCGCCATTCCAAAAGACCTAATGGAGTCAGAACTTTTTGGTCACGAAAAAGGCGCTTTTACCGGCGCAACCGGTAGACGCGAGGGACGCTTCGAGCAAGCCAACGGCGGTACTTTATTTCTCGATGAAATCGGCGACATGCCTGCCGAAACCCAAACCAGATTGTTGCGAGTATTAGCTGAGGGCGAGTTTTATCGCGTCGGCGGGATGTCGGCAGTGCAGACCGACGTACGGGTCATTGCTGCCACCCATCAGGACTTGAGCAAACTGGTAGCGTCGGGACAATTTCGCGAAGATCTATTTCATCGCTTAAACGTCATCAAGATCTCGGTACCCGCACTGGCAGAACGCCGTGAAGATATTCCTGCACTACTTACCTATTTCCTAGAAAGATCAGCCGATGAATTAGGCGTCGCTAGAAAGCAATTAGCACCCAGCGTAACTCGCGTTCTGTCTGAGCTTCCATGGCCCGGCAATGTCAGGCAGTTGGAAAACACCTGCCGTTGGCTCACCGTGATGGCGGCCGGCAACACCATTATCGACAGTGATTTACCCGAGGATCTGTTACTGCCCAGCGAGATCAGCGAGGAGGTGAACTCAGCAAACTGGGGTAGTCAGCTCGCCTCTTGGGCACGACGCCAGCTCAGCTCAGGCGAAACACAAGTGTTAAGAAAAGCAATCCCCCAGTTTGAGCAAATCATGATCGATGCGGCGCTCGAGCACACCGGGGGCAGAAAAGCAGAGGCTGCCGAGCTTTTGGGCTGGGGACGAAATACCCTCACCCGCAAGCTCAGCGGCCAGTAGGCCTTAGTGCGTCGAACCGTCGGTGGGCGCCGCTTCTTGCGCCTGCTGTTGAGCCATCGCCTGTTGGTAAAGCGCATCAAAGTTGACCGGCGCTAGCATTAGGGGCGGGAAGCCACCTTTTATGACCATATTGTCGACTGCCTCTCGGGCGTATGGGAACAGGATATTGGGTGCCACCGTAGCCAAGATTTGACGCAACTGCTCACCCTCAATGCCCGCTACAAAAAAGATACCCGCCTGCTGAATTTCAACAAGAAACGCGCTTTTGTTGTCCTGCTTAGCAGTCACTGTAATGGTCAGAGTCACTTCGTGATTGCCGGTATCGTCCGCCACCTGCGACTTGGTATTTAAGTCGACGTTGATATTAGGTTGCCAGTTCTGGCGGAAAATATCCGGGGTGGCTGGTGATTCAAAAGACGCGTCTTTGACGTAAATGCGCTGCATCGCAAATTGTTGTTGCGCTGCCTCCCCCTCGGTACCAGCTGCTGCTAACTGCTCATCCGCCATGGCGGTTTCTCCTTCTTTACAGGCCCATTGATCGGGCCTTAATTAGTTTAATAAAGCATCAAGTGCCGATGTTCTTTCCAACGCGAACAAATCATCACAGCCACCAACGTGTTGGTCACCAATCCAGATTTGCGGCACGCTCGTGCGACCGGCTTTAGCTGCCATGTTCGCCCGCAACCCGGGCTCGCCATCTACACTCACCTCGGTGTACGACAGCCCCTTCGAATCCAATAACTGCTTGGCGCGTGTGCAAAAAAAGCACCACCGACTGGTATAAATTAGGACCTCAGCCATCACTTGGTTACCGGCAATCGATTGTCATCCCATGACAACATACCACCTGCCATTCGGTGGGCTTGACTGAAGCCTTCTTCGCGCAGCTGCTTTACCGCAGCCGATGACGTCTGCCCCAGGCGACAGACCACAACAACCGGCTTATCTTGATGGGCATTGAGCTCACCCATTCGGTTCGGCAAACTCGCCGAAGGGATGTTGATCGCGCCCGCTATGTGGCCCTGCTTAAAATCTTTAGCCTCTCTAATATCAAGAAAAATACCACCCTCGGCGTTGGTGAGCGTGATCGCCTGTTGTGGACTCAAAGCCGGTCCCGCTTTCCTGGCCTCGGTGAAATACAACAACCACAAGGTCACAATCAGTGCGGTAACCAGCACCCATTGTTCTCCAAGGAATAACAAGAACAGTCCAAACGACACAATAATCTCTCTTTCGGCAATTTTTCGGCAACAGCGCCGACATTCGGCCGGGCGCAGTATACGTGTTTCGACCCAATGCTATCTAGTGGAAGCGATTGGCGGTTCAATAGTGCAGATTAACTGGGCTCGGGTTAAAATAGAGCGACCCCCCAAGAGGTTTCTATGACTGTGCTACCGACAGCCCAAGGGCCGACTGTTTTGGTGATTCTCGACGGATTTGGATATCGAGAAGCCACCGACAATAACGCGATTGCGCATGCAAAGACCCCGACACTCGACCGTCTCCTAAGCGAGGCCACTAACACCCTGGTATCAGGGTCCGGGCTCGACGTCGGCCTCCCAGCTGGCCAAATGGGCAATTCTGAAGTCGGCCACATGAGCCTAGGGTCAGGCCGGATCATCTATCAAAGTATTACTCGGATCGATAAGGCCATCACTGATGGTGACTTCGCAACCAATGCAGCCTATGTCGCAGCGATCGATACCGCAGTGGCGAATGGCGGTGCCGTCCATATCATGGGCTTACTATCCAGCGGCGGAGTTCATAGTCACCAAGGCCATATTGAAGCGATTATTAGAGTCGCTGCAGCGCGGGGCGCCGAAGCAATTTACCTGCATGCCTTTTTGGATGGACGTGACACCCCGCCTCGAAGTGCAGCACCATCGCTCGCTCGGGCTGACGAGGTTTTCTCCGAGCTGGGCGTTGGTAGAATCGCATCGGTTCACGGCCGCTACTTTGCCATGGATAGAGATAAGCGCTGGGATCGAGTAGAGCGAACCTACTCGTTGCTAACCGAAGCAAAAGCGTCACACTACGCGGGCAGCGCAGCTGAAGCGCTACAGGCCGCCTACGACCGAGATGAGAACGACGAATTCGTCGCGCCAACGCAAATTGGTGAGCCGGCGCCGATACAAGATGGCGACGCTGTCCTATTTATGAACTTCCGGGCCGATCGCGCGCGACAGCTCACGCAAGCTTTGACCGATAACAACTTCGATGGCTTTGTTCGTAATAGCACTCCAGCCACCCATTTTGTAGCAACGACCGAGTACTTTGAGGGAATCAATGCAAGTGTTGCCTTCGCTCCCGATGTTATCGAAGAGACACTAGGGGAAATTGTAGCCAACCACGGTCTTCGTCAGGCGCGCATTGCCGAAACTGAGAAGTATGCTCACGTCACTTTTTTCTTTAGCGGAGGTCGCGAGGCCTGCTATGACAACGAAGAGCGCATTCTGATTGCCTCCCCAGACGTTGCAACCTACGACTTAAAACCTGAGATGAGCGCCTTTGAGGTACTCGACGCTGTTACCGGCAGCATTAAAAACCATGAGCACGACCTGATCGTGGTGAACTTTGCCAACGGTGACATGGTGGGACATACCGGTAACTTCGACGCGGCAGTTCAGGCAGTCGAGGCACTCGATCAATGCCTTTTCGCGATCGAAACCGAAATACTGGCCGCCAACGGTAATGCCCTGATCACGGCCGATCACGGCAATTGCGAGCAAATGCACGACCCCGATTCGGAGCAACCACACACGCAGCACACCACTGAACCAGTGCCATTAATCTACATCGGCAATCAACAACGATGGTTCTCCAAATCACCGGGGGTGCTGGCTGATATTGCTCCAACCGTGCTTGATTTAATGGCGATCGAGGCACCACAGGCGATGACTGGTCGCAGCCTGTTTGAGGCTTAATTGCGAAGCCCGATAATAACTCGGGCGCATGCCCTACTCTTGATACTGAACCTAGTTTTGAGCGGGTGGGCTTTTGCCCAAGACCCCGAAACCGAGGAAGAAGCCAAGCGCCAAATTCAAGCGATCAACGCGGAATTAAGCACTCTAGAGTCTCGAATACGGGAGCAAACCACTGAACGTGAGGTTCTCCGCGAGAAGCTCCGTGAAATCGATATTTCTATCAACCGCCTGTCAAAAAATCTCCGCCAAGTAGAACGAGCGATTGAAATCCAGCAGCGACAGCTGAATGACTTGCAAGCACAAGCAGACAAACTAGAGCGAAAAGCAAACGACCTTCAAGAATCGATAGAGAGCCAAATCGGCACCTTCTCGGTACTCCGGCAAGGTGGCGATCTCAAAATATTATTTGGGGACATCCGACCACAAGATGCAGCCCGGCACATGGCCTATTTTTCTATTTTGGTCGATGACCAAATCCAACAAATTGAGAGCTTCGAAAGCACATTGGCTGCCCTCGAAGAAAACCGTCAGCAAACCGAAGAAACTCGAAGCGCACTCGTCAAACAGCAACAACGGCTCGCCAGTGATCAAACTGCGTTAAAAGGCCGGCGCAATGAACAACGCGCAACCGTCGCTGCTCTCAACGATTCGCTAGAGAGAGATGGACAACGTGTCGCAACGTTACGTGCCAATAACGACCGCCTGAGCGAACTCCTCAAAGCACTCGCATTGAGACTACGAGATTTGGAATTAAGAGACGGGTATGCCCTATTTGAATCACTGAAAGGCAAGCTTCCCCGTCCAGTATCCGAGACGCCTACCACGCGTTTCGGCGACAGTAAGAACCGAGGTGATCTCGCTTGGCAAGGTTGGCTGATACCAGCCAATGTAGGTAAGGAGGTCCGTGCGATTCACTATGGTCGAATTGTGTACTCCGACTGGCTACGGGGTCAGGGTTTGCTTACCATCATCGACCATGGTGATGGCTGGATGAGCCTATATGGTCACAACGACAGTCTGACCAAGGAGCTTGGCGACTGGGTGCAACCAGGCGAGGTCATCGCTAGTGTCGGTAGTAGCGGTGGCATTGACCAATCCGCGCTCTACTTTGAAATTCGTTTCGAAGGTAACCCAGTCGATCCAGCGCCATGGATGGATAACACGCGCTAACCGCAACATATTAGGACAGTTCCCATGACAGTAGCCCGACTCACGTTTTGGCTTTTAATCCTCGCCTCACCATTAGTGTGGGGGCAGGAAGCCGCTTCCGATAAATCCGAAGCAGCGACCGAGACTACCGTGTCAATCCCTTTGACCGAATTAAAGCTATTTGCCGATACCTTCGATGCCATCCGCAAAGGCTATGTCGAAGATGTGAGTGATGCCGAGCTATTTGAAATGGCGGTTCGGGGCATGCTGACAAGTCTGGATCCGCATTCCGCGTATCTGAAGGATGACGACTACTCTGACCTACAAGAATCCACTGACGGGCAGTTTTCAGGACTGGGTATCGAAATAGGAACCCGCGGCGGCTTTATCTCGATTGTTACCCCAATCGATGGCTCACCCGCGGTGGAGGCAGGATTGAAGGCAGGTGATGTCATTTTAAAAATCGATGGCAAATCAACGCAGGGAATGACCACAGGCGAATCTTCACTGTATATGCGCGGCGAAGCGGGAACCGACGTAACACTCGAGATAGGCCGAGCCGGTCAGAGCCAACCCTTCGATGTCGTTGTCACAAGAGGTGTTATCAATGTACCTAGCGTCCGATCGCGCGAGCTAGTCGATGGGTACTGGTTAATTCGCGTTTCTAGATTTCAGCGAGACTCGGGGGAAGAGGTCGCAGATGCGATAATCAGCGCTAAAGAAAAAGGACCGGTAAAAGGTCTGATTTTAGACGTACGCAACAACCCCGGCGGTGTCATGGGAGCAAGCGTTGAGATGGCGGGCGCACTTTTGGATGGTGGATTGGTTGTGTACACGCAGGGCCGACATCCACAGTCCGACAAGGAATATGAAGCTGCAGCGGGAGATATGTTACCTGGCGTGCCCGTGGTCGTGCTGATCAATGGCGGATCGGCAAGCGCATCTGAGATCGTCGCAGGCGCCCTTCAGGATCGAGGACGAGCGGTCATCATGGGAACCCAAAGTTTCGGCAAAGGCTCGGTGCAGACAGTACTGCCTGTCTCGGAAACCAGGGCGCTAAAGCTAACTACCTCTCTGTATTACACGCCGTCGGGGCGATCGATACAGGCCGAGGGAATTGTCCCTGATGTGGTTGTGGAGCGCGCGACCATCACCAGCATAGAAAACAATCGCCGTATCCGTGAGGCCGATCTTAGAGGCAGCCTGGAAAATAGTGGCGAGACCGAGACGCAGGATAACGAGGCGCTTTTACAAATCAGCAGCGAAGACAACCAGCTCTACGAGGCACTGACCCTATTGAAGGGAATCAATGTCTATCAGTCGTCGACTCAGCGCCTGACTGACAATGACCTGACTGACAATGAAAAGAATAATGAGATACAGAACACCAACGACGACTAAGCGCAGATAACTAGTGCCTGACAGCAATGCCGGCCTTGCCGAGATGGGCTTTGGCCTCTCCGACAGTGAACGTACCGAAATGAAAGATACTGGCAGCTAAAACTGCATCGGCACCACCCTTTGTTAAACCATCAACTAGATGGTCTAAGTTGCCAACGCCACCCGATGCTATGACGGGCACCGTAACCGCCGCACTGATTCGCTGGGTGATATCAAGGTCATAGCCGTCTTGAGTTCCGTCACGATCCATACTGGTAAGCAATAGCTCACCGGCGCCGAGAGTCACCATTTTTTCAGCCCAAGCCACGGCTTCTAAACCGGTTTCGCGCCGCCCGCCGTGGGTAAATAGCTCATAGCGAGAACCCTGCCCTGTCGACTTCACATCCATCGCTACGACGATGCATTGCGAACCAAATCGTGCCGCCGCATCGGCAACAAGCGCGGGATTGGTTATGGCCGCTGTATTAATACTGACCTTATCGGCACCCGCATTGAGTAGCCGGCGAATGTCATCGAGTGAGCGAACGCCACCCCCTACGGCCAGGGGAATAAATACCTCTGAAGCAATCTGCTCAACGGTCCGAAAGGTCGTGTCGCGTTGCTCGTGACTAGCCGTGATGTCAAGAAAAGTGACCTCATCAGCACCAGCGTCGTTGTAGCGCTTTGCGATTTCAACCGGATCACCAGCATCGCGTATACCGACGAAATTAACGCCTTTCACGACCCGTCCCTGATCCACGTCAAGGCAGGGAATAATTCGCTTTGCTAACACTAGCGACTCACTCCGGCGAGCTCATCCGCCAATGACTGCGCCGCTGATAGATCGAGCGTGCCCTCATAGATTGCGCGACCGGTAATAGCCCCGACAATACCCTGATCAGCAACACGCGCCAGCTGATCGATATCATTAATGTCGGTCACCCCACCTGATGCGATAACAGGCAATCCGCCTTTGATCGCAAGATCTACGGTGGCTTCGAGGTTAACCCCCTGCATCATGCCGTCGCGGGCAATATCGGTATAAACAATCGCTTCAACACCCGCATCTGCAAACTCACGAGCCAAGTCGATGGCTTGAACACCGCTCGTTTCAGCCCAGCCATCGGTGGCTACCCAACCCGATTTTGCATCGATACCCACGATGATATGGCCTGGAAAACGCTGGCATGCCTCGCGCACAAAATTGGGGTTCTTCACCGCTGCAGTACCGATAATGCAATAACTCACCCCAGCGCTTAGGTACGCAGCGATGGTGTCACAGTCCCGAATACCGCCACCAATCTGAATCGGTAGATCCGGAAATTCAGCAGAGATCGCCGTCACAGCATCGGCATTCTTGGGAACGCCAGCAAAAGCTCCATTCAAATCGACCAGATGAAGTCGTCTGGCACCAGCCGACACCCAACGCGCAGCGGTTGCTACCGGGTCATCTGAAAAAACGGTGCTGTCGTCCATATCGCCCTGGCGAAGTCTGACGCACTCACCGTCTTTCAGGTCGATGGCAGGAATAACTAGCATGTTCCATCCCAGGTCAAAAAATTACTCAATAACCGCAGTCCGTGATCGTGACTTTTCTCAGGGTGGAACTGCGTCGCAAAAACATTGCCTCGGCCAATCACCGCCGCCGCCTCAACCCCATAGTTAACCGTCGCGAGCGCGTCACTGCATTCTGAGCGAGGCACGAAATAGCTATGCACGAAATAGAAATACGATTGATCGGGAATACCGTCCCATAACGGATGGGCTGTTAGTTGACTGACGGTATTCCAACCCATATGCGGGACTTTTAACGCCTCGCCATTCTCCGTCTTTGAGCTTTTGTCGAATAAACGCACGCTGCCACCAAAGACATCAAGCGCATCTACCCCGCCATTTTCCTCGGAATGCGTCATGAGCGACTGCATGCCAACACAAATCGCTAGTACCGGCGTACTCCGGCTGATCACCTTTTTCAGAACGGGCTCACACCCCAGCCCCCTGAATTCCGAAAGACAATCCTTAATGGCGCCGACCCCCGGAAAAACCACTCGATCGGCCGCTTCGATCAATGAAAGATCAGACGTCACAATAACATCGCTGGCACCTGCTTTGACCAAGGCGCTCTGAACCGAATGAAGATTACCCATACCGTAATCGATTACGGCAGTTACCGACGACATAGGGCTATAGCACGCCTTTTGTGGATGGCATGCCTTCTGGGGATCGCGAGTCGTAAGATACAGCCATGCGCAGTGCGCGACCAAAGGCCTTGAACACAGTCTCCGCTTGGTGGTGGCTATTAACGCCCTTGAGGTTGTCGATGTGGAGCGTGAGTTGTGCGTGATTCACCAAACCCTGAAATAACTCGCCAAACAGATCAACATCAAATTCCCCAACATTTGATCGGGTGAATGGCACCTCGTAATGCAGGCTCGGGCGGCCTGAAAAATCGATCACAACCCGAGATAAGGCCTCATCCAGAGGAACATAGGCGTGCCCGTAGCGCTGTATGCCACGTCGATCACCCACTGCCTTTGCGAGAGCCTGACCCAAGGTAATGCCGATATCTTCGACTGTGTGATGCGCATCGATGTGCAGGTCGCCATTGGCCTTGATGTCGAGATCGACCATGCCGTGCCGAGCAATTTGATCGAGCATATGCTCCAGAAACGGGAGCCCGGTATCGAACTTCGCCTCGCCCTGTCCGTCGAGATCAATACTGACGGTGATCTGAGTTTCCAGGGTATCTCTGGAAACCACTGCCTGGCGGTTGCTTACCTGCTTATCTGCCATGAAATCTTTCCTTGGGTGCTATGAGCGACACCCTAATCGGATGATTGAGCGCTACACTACGGCGCGAATTGTATAGCAAAGCGCGAGCGCACTCACTCTTATGGCCGCCAACCCGTCGAATTTTGCCGATCAAATACTCGTTTGGTTCGATGAACACGGTCGAAAGAACCTACCTTGGCAACAAAACAAAACCCCATACAAGGTTTGGATCTCCGAGATCATGTTGCAGCAAACCCAGGTAGCGACGGTCATACCCTATTTCGAGCGGTTCATGGCTCGCTTCCCGACCGTTCAGTCATTAGCGGCAGCACCACTCGATGAAGTGCTTGGGCTTTGGACAGGGCTTGGTTACTACGCGCGTGCCCGCAACATGCACAAGGCGGCGCGACAAATAGTTGAGGAATTTAATGCGGAACTTCCCAATTCGGTCGGCGAATTGATCACACTCCCAGGTATCGGCGAATCGACAGCAGGTGCCATCGTGACCTTAGGCCACGGGGGTATCGCGACCATTCTTGATGGAAACGTAAAGCGAGTGCTGGCACGCCACCGTGAGATCGAGGGTTGGTATGGGCAAAGCGCGGTGATGAAAAAACTTTGGCAAGCCGCACAGGCATTCACACCCGAGACGAGAACCTCAGACTACACACAGGCGATCATGGATTTAGGCGCCTTGATTTGCACCAAAAGTGCCCCTCACTGTGATGTCTGTCCGGTAAGCGAGGATTGCTTGGCACGGCTCAACAACCGCATTGCTGATTTACCCGGCAAAAAGCCCCGCAAAAAGATCCCAACGAGGACAAAGCTATTCCTACAGTGCATCGATTCAGAGCATCGAATTTGCCTTATCAAACGCCCCGAAAATGGCGTATGGGGAGGCCTGTGGTGTTTCCCTGAATTTGATACTCAAGAAGCCATGAGTGATTGGCTAAGCAGCCAGAACATCAAGCCTCAAGCAAACCCGAAGGCCGAAATTGCCGTAGAACACCAATTCAGCCACTACAAACTTCATATGCTGCCCTATCACTGCCGCACAACAAAGGTGGAACACCGTGTTGCAGAAGTAGAAACACATGCATGGTTTACAATAGACGAGGCCGTTAAGCTTGGGCTCCCCGCACCCGTGCTAGGGATGCTTAAAACCATGATAGATACGTGAGAGACATAGATGCGCAAAGTATATTGCCGGCGATACCAGGAAGAACTCGAAGGGCTTGATAGACCGCCGTTACCCGGCGCAAAAGGGCAAGAGCTTTTTGAGACGGTCTCAAAAAAGGCCTGGCTCGACTGGCAGGCGCTGCAAACGATGTTAATCAACGAGAAGCATCTCAACATGATGGATCCAGAGGCGCGAAAGTACCTGCAAGACCAAATGGATCTCTATCTCTCAGGTGGTGATCACGACCACGCCGAAGGCTATGTACCGCCAAGCGAAGCATCGTAAATCACTAAGCTGGAACACCTAGGAAAACTCCGAATGCGCAGAATCATCCCTTGGCTGATCACCCTGATGAGTTGCTTTGGCGTTACTGCAGCGCTGGCGACTGTTAAGTATCAGCAGATATCAGCTGCCATCGCATTCGGCGAGTCCTTCCCAGAGCCCTATGAAGTCGTCGATGCCATGGCAGTCGCCGAGGTCGACTATGTCGCCACACGACGTCTGACAGGCACCGTTCGCGCACCGGAGTTCCTGGAGATAGCGCCTTCGATTGGCGGTCGGATTGTTTCCATCCCACACAGCGCAGGATCAGTGGTAAACAGCGGCGATACTATTGTCGAGTTGTTCTCCGAGGATCTGTCTGCGCAGAAGGCGGCGCTGATCGCCAATCGTGAGCTCACCAATACGCAACTCAAGCGCTCGCGCAGACTGCAAAGCGACTCGCTGATCTCACAGAATGATGTGGATGTGCAGGCAGCGCGACTAAAGGCCCTGTCAGCGCAGATCGATGCGCTCTCTGCACAAATCAGTCAGCTCACCATTACGGCGCCATTCACCGGGAGACTGGGTATCTTTACTCAAGTCAATGGCGATATGCTGGCGCAGGGCACTGTCTTCTCGACACTGACTGGCTTGTCAGCTGAGCGCTGGATTGACTTCGAGGTGCCTCAAGGCCTGGTCGATCTCAACGTCGGCAGCACCGTAAATGTCTACGATATCAACAGCCAATTTCGTGGGCGGGCGGGCGTTATCGCGGTATCTCCCGCCTTAAATCCACGTAGCCGGACATTTACAGTTCGCGCTTCTTCGGATCAGATAGCACTCCGACACGGTGAGCTTGTTCAGGTAGAAGTTGCCACGCGTGATTCACAGCGAGTACTGTCGTTACCCAATCGGAGTATCCGCTGGGATACTGACGGCACATATGTATTCCTACTCGAGGACGCCGAGTCCGGAGCAGAAAAACCTTACCGCGCCAAGCCCGCGCGCGTCACACTGATTGGCGAGTCGAGCAGTGATAGCTACTTCACCGCTAATTTTACCGAGGGCACACTGGTAGCAACGGTTGGCTCTTTCAAGCTGAGCGACGGCATGCTCGCCAAGCTGAGTGGTAGCTAAACCAAATGACCGAGCTTCAAGATAAGCCGCGCTGGAACGATGTATTTGTCGAGCGTCCCGTTATTGCGATAGTGCTGTCTCTGCTGTTGCTACTCGCAGGTGTGCGCTCTGCTCTCGACATGCCGGTGCTGCAGTTTCCGGTCATTGAAAGCACCTCGATTCAAATCATAACGCCCTATCCAGGCGCTAATTCCGAGTCGGTTCAAGGCTTTGTCACCGAACCTATCGAACGGGTGGCCAATGCTATACCCGGCGTTGACTACGTCGAATCGACGACCACTTCGGGCGAGAGCATTGTCACCGCATGGCTTAAGCTCAACGAGAGCGGAAACGATGCCTTGGCCGAGCTATCGACGGGGCTAAGCACCATCAGAAACGAGCTCCCCGACGGTACCGAAGACCCCGTGATCATTGTGAATCGCGCCGACCGTCCCTACGCCAGCTTTTATCTTGCGGTGAATGTTCCAGCACACCGCAATATTGGAGAGGTCACTGACATTGTTCAGCGCGATGTCGTACCCCAGCTGACGTCGATCAGCAACGTCCAGCGCGCAGAAAACAGTGGTGTACAGCCTGCGATGCGGGTCTGGCTCAATGCCTGGAAAATGGCAGCGCTCGATGTCTCTGCCACCGATGTTCGCAATACTCTGCAGCGCAACAACGTGATTGGAACTCTGGGCGCTGCAGAGAACGCAGCGCAGCGCGTATCGATTAAAGCTGATACCAACGCTCGTACTGCCGACGACTTCCTATCAATGATTATTCGCTCAGACGAGCAGTCCGACATCCGCCTTGGCGATGTCGCCCGCGTCGATCTCGGCGTGGAACCAATGCAGATGCGCAGCCGTTATGGTCAGGATCTGACTGTATTCGTTGCCATTTATGCATCGCCCGGTGCCAGTGAAATTGCTGTCGCAAACGACATCTATGATCGCGTAGAGGAAATTAATAAAGTCCTCCCAGATGACCTCGAGCTGATTGTTGCCTTCGATGTATCCAATTACATGCGCGATTCACTGCGCGAGATCGCGACTACGCTTGGGGAGACCATTCTGCTCGTCGGCTTTGTGGTCGTGGCCTTGATGGGCTCGTTGCGAACCGCTCTGGTACCACTCCTTACAATTCCTATCTCGTTATTGGGTGCGGTCGCCGCGATGTCGCTGATTGGGTTTTCATTTAACCTACTCACGGTACTCGCCATCGTGCTGTCGGTGGGTTTAGTGGTCGACGATGCGATTGTCGTGGTCGAGAACGTCGCCCGAAATTTACGCTCAGGCATGAGTCGCTTCGAGGCGGCAATGACCAGCTCGCGCCGGCTATTACCGCCTATTCTTGCGATGACGATTACCTTGGCTGTTGTCTATGCACCGATAGGTTTCTTATCGGGCTTATCGGGGGTGCTGTTTCGTGAGTTTGCCTTCGCACTCGCGGTTGCCGTGCTTATCTCGGGGTTCGTAGCCATGACCCTATCGCCAATCTTGAGTGCTTGGGTCTGCCCCGATCGCGGGCATGAGCCACCCGCCACGCGATGGGTAAATGACCGATTCGATGGCATCACGAGGCGCTACGAGAAGCTCGTCGACTTTTCGATTCGCTGGCGCTATCAGCTGATCACAGCGGGTGTCTTCTTCTCACTACTGTCGCTACCGCTCTACATGTTCTCGCTAAAGGAGCTGTCGCCGGTTGAGGATCAAAGTAGCTTGGGGATGGTATTTGAATCCTCCCCTGAGTCGTCGCTGAACGAAACACTGACCGGCTTTCACCAGGTAGTCAGCACTCTCGAAGATAAGCCTGAACCTACCTATATGTGGCAAGTTGTCACCCCAGTAGGTGGCTTTGGCGGACAGGAGTTTGTGCCACCGGAGGAACGCGATCAGACCGTGAGTGACATGGTATGGGAGATCTACGAGCGTGTTAAAGGTTCGCCCGTCGTGTCAGCACTACCATTTGAGGAGGCATCGCTTCCCTCAGCCGGTCGCTTCGATGTAGAGGTGGTCGTAACAAGCTCGGACACCCCCGAGAATATGCTCAAGCAAGCCGAGGCTATCATCAGCGAAGCCCAAGCATCGGGGATGTTCCTCTTCGTTCAAACCGATCTCAAGATCGACCGAGTTGAGGCGACTTACGATATCGATAAGGACAGGCTCGCAGACCTTGGAATGAGCTTGGGCGATCTGTCCTCGCAAATGGCATTGATGGTCTCGGAGTCCTACGTCACGCGGTTCGACGAGCGCGGACGAGCCTATCGTGTTATTCCGATGCTCGAGGAAGCTCAACGTTCGTCGGCCAATGCGATTCTCGATATCCCCGTGCGAACGCCTGCGGGGCAACTCATACCCTTCGGCTCACTGGTAACACTCACACACTCGACAGAGCCCAGAGCACTCACCCGATTCCAGCAGAAAGACGGTTTTAAAGTCTTTGGTGCACTCATCCCCGGCAATACAAAAGATCAGGGCCTAACTCTGCTCGAGGATATTGCAGACCGCGTGCTGCCAGATGGTTATGTACTCGACTATATGGGTGAGTCACGCGAACTCCGAAGCGAGGGTAATACCATGGCAGGTGTGCTTGGTATTGCCACCGCGCTAGTATTCTTCGTACTAGCCGTGCAATTCAACAGCTTTCGAGACCCCCTGATTATTCTGCTGGGCTCGATCCCGCTTGCGCTTTTTGCAGCGCTAACGATCACCTTCCTCAACTTCAGTACGATCAACATCTTCTCGCAGGTAGGGCTGATTACGCTGGTGGGGTTAGTCGCTAAAAACGCGATCCTGATTGTCGACTTTGCCAATCGCGAGCGCATGGCCGGGCTCGACAAGCTCGAAGCGATCCGCAGAGGCGCGGTGGCGCGGTTACGACCCGTACTTATGACTACTGGTGCCACCGTGCTTGGCCATTTCCCGCTCGTGCTCGTCACAGGTGCTGGCGCAGAGGCACGCAATAGCATCGGTGCGGTTTTGGTGTTTGGGATGTTGATCGGCACAGTCTTTACACTGGTTATTTTGCCCGCGGTCTACGCCGTTTTGGCCTCGGATAAGCCAATGGGTAAGACTAATGAGTCGGTCGGTGAAGATGATTCAGCGCTCGAGGGTCCAAATAGCGCCGTCGTTACTTGACGGCCAAGAGCCGCGGCGGTTTAATACGCGGCCTTTCGAAGTAACTACTT
>CENU01026561.1_pt1 | contig 33734 bp, 39 predicted proteins | sample 361331 | NCBI WGS metagenome assembly CENU01 (sample SAMEA2619766, study PRJEB7988) | marine metagenome | isolation source: saline water (ENVO:00002010), including | reverse complement strand
TTTCATATTACAGGCATCCTGCTGCATGAAATTAATATGATTCATGGAATCTTCAATGCCCATATCCGCCAGTGTTCGCTCTTGGAATGTCGTTAAGTCACCCTGTTCTTTGCGCTCATACCGGATGCGACCGAGGCGCTGCATCTGCGCGCCCACTTGGACGAACCGCGCCGAAAAATCGAGCGCATCCACCGCATCAAACACGCGTGCCAACTCAAACGCTGAGCGACCTACCGAGCAACCAATATCCAGTGCCCGACCCCGAGCACCCTCCGAACTGCCTGCCAAAGCCACATCCGCCACCGCCTTCGCGAAATTAGGAATGCCAAAGACATCGTCACCGTAGTGAAACTCACAATACTGAGAAACCAGTTCATCGGTTTCATATACATCAAAATCCACTTTAACCTCCGCTTCCGACTCAATATATCGGAATCCTGCATGTTGATAAAAATGCCGACGAAACGCATATCGACTGCCTAGCGTAATCTCATTACCGGTGGAAATCCACGAACCGCCTTTAATCAAGTTGTGGCGATTATCAAAGGTAGGCGTGGAAAAATCATCGTATAATGGATGCACCTGAAAGCCATCGAATGCATGAATGGGCGTCTCATTCCACTGCCATACATTTCCGACCAAATCATAAAACTCACCGTGCGCAAAACGATCTATTGCCACCGACGAAGCACCCTGCTCTAAGTTCCAATTCGCTTCAATAGGTGCTTCATGATGCTCCCGGTCCAGCCCTGAAAATTCGAGCATACGCCGGTATTCTGCTTCATCTGGCATCCGTACCGCGGAACCGCTCTGCACGCTCTTCCAATTGCAAAATGCATGCGCCTCGTGATAACACACTTCAGCAGGCCAGTTCATCGGCAATGGGATTTCTGACGTCATCAAACGCAAGCGATACGCTCCCGGTTCTCCTCGCCAAAATTCAGGCATCTGCGCCTGATGGTAGTCACGCCATTCCTTCCCCTCTGCACTCCACCAGCCGGCTTGTAAATACCCGCCCGCCTCAACAAACTGGAGAAATTCCTGATTTGAAACCAGATACTTTGATGCGCGGAAACTCGACACATCGTATACCGTCTTTCCAAACTCATTGTCCCATCCATAGATTTCATACGAGGATCTACCCAACTCAACGGTTCCGCCCGGCACGGTCACATACTCGTTCTCAGGAGCCGCTCGCCCATCGGCACGGTTTGGTGCAAATCCTGCTACCTCCTGCACCTGCTCCAACGGCAGTTGTCGAATCAGCACGGAGCTTGTCTCCAAATGAATGCGCTCGTGCTCAATCCCCATTAAGATGACCCACGCTGTACTCTCCCACGCTACCGGCAAGCTCAGCTCCATCTCATCAATCAACTGGTTAACCGCCTGTTTTACCTCATTCCGATAGCGCTGAACTTCTTTCACCGACGGCCATTCATAATGTGCGTCGTTTAAATCGTCCCAACTCATCTCATCTACACCGATCGCAAACAAAGACTCAAATCGCGGATTAATACGCTCTTTCAACTGCTTTCCAAGCATCAACTTGTTCACATAAAACACGGCCGTATGACCATAGTAAAAAATGAGCGGATGCCGCAGTGGCTGAGGCCGTTCACAATACACTTCCTCTGAAACCAGTGCTTCAAACAACGATTCATACTGATTCCATGTATGGTTAAAATAATTCTTTATCTCTTGCCGCTTCTCTTCAGGATTTCCTGAGGCGAGCGAAATAGTACTGTTTGTCAAATGTAGTGATGCGTTACCCATGATTACCCCCTTTTAAAATAATATTGAGTCGTTTAATTATAATAGCTGCTTTAAATCCTTAGAAACATCTCATGTTAACCGTTAGTTCTTCAACCTGAAGATTAAATAGTAAATCCCCCTGAAAAATGAACCACCCATGTCAACAAACAGATGATACTCAAAATGATAGAGAAAACCGGTTTCGGCGCCTGCTGATGCTTAACACGCCACCAGCGAGAAGTAACAGCTCCTAGCGAAATAACCGATGTAACCAGAAGCCAACTGAGAAATATTCCCTGATTTTGAGCCGCATGACTCACACGACTGCCCGCAGGACCCACTAATGGCAGGATCATACAAAGCAGAAAAAAAGCCAATCCCGCCAGAACACTCAATACGGCTCCCGTCCTTGCACGATAAAACCAATGAAACGAATTCTCTTCCATACATACATTACTCACTGATTCACAAATTTGATGCAAGTAAAAAACGAACGTGCCAAACTCCCCCTTTACTTTTGAGTATCGAATAAGGTTATATAATATCTAATGAAAAACCCTAAACGCAAACGGCAGCTCATCGGTTCCAGTGCGGCGCTGATTAGCCTGATAGTTCATATCATTCTGCTCTCACTCGCAGGGGGTATTGTGGCTTTGCGTTACTTCAATAAAACACCTGCTACGTTTGAAGTTACGGAACAGAAAAAACTAGAACGCCGCCAGCTTGATATACCGGTTCAGGTCGAACCCTTCATGCAACAGATGTCGAAGCCCGCTCGTAAAACCACCAGTCGAATCACTGCCAACGCGCCCCAGATGGTAAACATTCCACAGCAAGGAACGTATGTCGAAATGGCACCCATGCCCACGTTTAAAAGTAGTTACACGAATTTCATCCAGACCGACCGCACCATGATCATGAAATCTAAATACCGCGAAACCGGATACGGACTCTCCGCTGTCGATTTCTTTGGCACCCGAGGCAAAGCCGAGAAAGTGCTACTCATCGTGGATGCCTCCCCCGCCATGGTCAGCGAAGATCGAGGCGGACTCTTTGCTTACCAAACCCTCAACGAAGAGTTGCGCCTGATCGTCGATAACTTCCGCTCGTCCACACTCTTCAACCTTATCCTCCATGATCATGATCATGTGGCTCACTATCAACCCGCTCTTGTACCCGCCACGGCGCACCATAAAACCAATCTCCTCGACTGGGTTGCCTCCATCAACACCAACGTTGCGCAACTCGGCCTCAACAAAACCGAAGCCACTTCCATCATACCAACCGGAAACTACGAGCTTCCCGTGACCCAAACAGATATGACGGGCTGGCTCAAATCCGCCCAACTGGCTACCACCATGCAGCCCGAAATCATCTTCTTCCTCTCCGGCGACTGGGGTTCTATTACCGACCCCGATACCGATCTCTCCTACTTCGCCCGCAAAAACAAACTCAATCAATATCTCGATCAACGACTGGAAACACTTTTAAGCGATGAAGACGTGGCTGAAGAGTGGGAGGAAATGTCACTAGAACTCGAAGAGCTTGTACCGGTGGCCGAAAAAATGTTGGAACTCGAAAACCAAGCCCGATTCGACGAACTCCTCGATCCAAAAATTGTGGCTTACGCCGACGAAATATTATGGGAGAACGACGTCGATATACCCGACTGGATACTCCTGGAAGAGCCAGAAGACGTCGGCATCTATCCCGCCGATACACGCTACACCTTCGAAGAAATCATGCAAACGCTCTTTGTCTTCACCATGGAAATCTATCAGGAGAGAGGATTTCCAGAGATGAACTTTGTTCTACTTGAAAAAGGCGGCTCCTCCCTCAACAACTCAGCCGAAACCGCCTCCCTACTCACCTCAACCGAGAAATATGAACTGCTAACCGATATGCTCGACGCCCGTTTTCGTATCATCGATGCCGAAGACCCGATCGATAATGTCCTCGACCAAAACATATACGACATCATGGACATGCTCGAAGAAGAAGCGGAGGAGGAACTTCTATGAAACCGCTTCTCTTGCTCATCACACTCATCACCACTTTAAATGCCGCTTCCGAACCCTATATATTCACCAACCATGACGGGAAAACACTCGAAGACACGATCATCAAATACGACATCGAAAAAGAAGAGGTATTACTCGAAAACAATGGTCGGCAGCCACTCAGCCTCTTCAGCGAGACCGACCAACGCTATATCCTACAATGGAACCAGCTCAATGGATTTCTCTCAACGATGCGCTTTAAACTCACGCTCGACAAAGACCGCTGGGCCCGCATGAAACAAGAGCAAAACCGAACCCCCGTATACATCGCACTCGATCGCCGCCCCCATTTTGATACCCTCATTCATCAAACCACACCACTCGAAGAGTATGAGGAATACAGCTCCATCGAACTAGATGCCGTGGGCTTCAGCCTGAAACTCCGCAATCAAAACTTTTTTCCGCTCGAAAACATAACCGTGCAAAGCAAAGTGATGTATGAAGAAACGCTCTTCCAAACGTCCGATAGCTTCTACGAGAGCGAATCCGACCTGTTTGACGAAATCATAACCGAACAACGCGTTCGCGTTCGAGAAGAGTCCATCTCCATGCTCGTTCCGCTTGAAGAAATCACCGTCCACTCCGCCACCGCCATTCTCACCGAGCAAAAATTAGACCGAACCCTCCTGACGTCAGAAGAAGAAGAGGAGGAGGAAGATACCAGTTCAATAGAGGGGGGAGACTGGTCAGATCATAATCGAGACCGAGAAGATGATTTCGTAGGCGTCTGGTTCCGCATAGGCATTCCTGATCCGAGCGGACAACTCACCTGGCGACATATCAGTTACCCAGACGATCTATTCGAAGAACTTATTTGGGACGAGCTTTAACGCTGCTTTAACTCCATCCCAACGATCGAATTATACACCACCACAAGATTTGAAAAAACCATTCCAACCGCGCAGTACTTTGGCGACAACCACCCCACCGCTGCCAAGACCACCCCAATCGAGTTATACAAAAAAGCCCATCCATAATTCAGCCGAATCTTCTTCCGCACTTTACGCTGCATCATCGGTATCGCCCCCAATGCATCGATACCCGGTTTCAAAAAGACGCCATCTGAACTCATTTTGGCCGGCACCTGCCCCGAATAGACCGCCACTCCAACATCCGCTGCCGCCAATGCCTGCGCATCGTTAATACCATCTCCCACCATCATGACCGTTTCCCCCTGCTCCTGTAGCCGACAAATCTCATCCTGCTTGTCCGTACTGCTCATCTCACCTCGAGCGTCTTCCACCACCACCCGCCTGGCAAGCTCATCCACAACAGACTGCCGATCACCAGAAAAAATAGATGCACTCATCCCGAGTTGCCGCATCCGTTTTAACACATCAACACTTTCCGAACGTTCCATATCCCGCAAGGCCACGATCAAATAACACTGCTTCTCATCACCAAATAGAACCAAGGTCGACGCTGCCATACTAGCAGGAATCTCTACCTGCGGATAACACGCCGCGCTCCCGGCACGATACCGCTTTCCCTCTACCTCCGCTGAAACCGTTGTACGCTCAATCACCCGATTCTCAATGGATTTTGGACGACCTAATCCCACACACGCACGAGCCACCGGATGTTCCACTCCATTCTCAACGGAGGCCAATATATCCAGCCATTGCGCATCCTGCTCAACCAACCAATATACCTCTGTCACTTCCGGCGTACCCCGCGTCAACGTACCCGTCTTATCAAAAACAATTCGACTGGGCTTATACGCTAGAATAGAGCCATTGAAGCACTGAATACCCCAGCGGCGCACCTGCTCAATCGCCGCCGTTAGCACCAGTGGCTCTGCGATTCCAAACGCGCACGGACACGCCACAATCAACACACCCAACAACCGAGAGAATCCCTCGGTCGCTGAACCAGAAACCGATTGCAGCACAAAGACTGCCAACCCGATCAACGCTACCAACGGCACGAACACCTGACTGATTCGATCACCCAACGTCAACTGCTCTCGCTTTGTATTAAACGCCTCAATCGTGCTTGCCACCATTCGCTCCAATAAATTGGATCGCCCACCTGGTGGCACACGCATAGCAACTTCATCCGATAATAAACGGGCGCCAGCTCCCACCAAACTACCAGGCTCCATCCAGACACCCACCGACTCTCCCGTGATGAGACTGAAGTCAAACTCTGCCCCTGTCACCGCAACGCCATCGGTCGGCACCACTTCATCTCGCCTCACACAAAAAGCCTGCCCGGGCTCCATCTCATCCACTGAAGCAAAAACAACGCCTTCAATTCGCGCTTTCTTTGGTAATTTAAGCGCCAGTGAACTCACGCGCTGATGCAACCGTCGATAAAACGAACCGGTAATCAAATTGCCGCTTTCAATCAACATCAATAACAACGTAACCACATCAAAATAAAGCCGCTCAAACTGCCCACTAACCATCGCCCACATCGAGTAAACCCATGCCGCCGTTGTGGAGACAACCACCAGACTTTCCATCCGAAACGCACCTAGTGATAGTTGTCGGAACCCCGCCCGCATTGTACTGCGCGCTGCATAGACAGGAACCAAGGTGCCAAACAGTGCCAATAAAATCGAGCATACCCACTGCATCGTCACGGGTACCGACCAACTCTCAGCCGAATAGACCACAAACGAAATCATCATGGCATTCAACGCAAAGAACCAACCCGCCCCAAACCGAAAATAGTCGACCCCTGCGCGCGTATCACCACTCTCATACGCACGATATCCTAGTTTCCTAATGGTCTCCTCAACCTGCTCTTGCCCCAGCACCATCGGATCAAACTGAAGATCGCACGTCTCCGCCAAAAAGTTGACGTTCACCCCACCGACGCCCGAGAGTTTTGTTAATCGATGGTGAACCAACCATGCACAGGCTGGACACACCATCCCCTCAATCATTAATGACAATCCCTCACCGTTCTCCAATTCCACCTCATGAGAATCAACCTCTTCGCCCCCCGGAAAAACGCCTTCCAACAGCTGTGCCACCCGCTCATCTTTGGCAGCTCCCTCCAGATTCAGCTGCTCAACAATCGTGTGAACAGCCGCACAGCCCGGACAGCAGAATGTTGTCTCCTCAGCCGGTATAGCACGACCACATACTATGCATCCATCCTGCATCTTAAACCGGAGTTAACCGCCGTATGAATAGAACGATATAGACCATGCCCAATGCTATACAGAGCCACGGAAAGATTGCTTCCAAACGTTCACTCCACTTACGCCCCATCAATCGTCCAACTGAAATACCCAACTGCATAAAAAATGTTTGTGTGATCGCAAATGCGAACATAAAGCACATCCCCCCCAACCAGCTTCCAGTTCCCACTGCCATAGCAAAGGCAGCGTATAACATTCCACAAGGTATCAACGTCGTACAAACACCGCCGACTGTCAACCGCCCCAGTCCACCACCCAGCCAACGAGCCAACCAACCACTTTTCACAGCCGGCAACCCCTTGCGGCGCAAACTAAAAACCCCGATCAGCACAATCGTGATACCCGGGAAAAGCAATGCCAACAATCCCCCTCGTACCGATGCCAGCTCACAGCAATAGTTTGACGGACCCAAATTAACAAACTCACCCAAGCCGCCGAATAGCAAGCCCGCCATCGTATACCCAGTCAATCGACCCACGTTAAACAGGGATAGTGCCTTCAAACTACGCGTACGGTGCATCGCACAAACCGATACATGCAACGGTCCACACATACCATAGCAATGCGGAATCGCCACCCAGCCAAGTGCCAATCCGCTCAATATTGCTGTAATCACTTCCTGCATATACTTCCATTCCACAACCGGTTCGACATCATCAACTATTTACGTTTCAGACTCAATGACCGGATCATGCCGATGAAACAGACTATTGCCTGCCCCCAACTCCTCCGTACACGCATCCTGGCAAAGATTACAATTACTGCAGTCCAACCCATGGCTCTCAAAACGAGCCTGCAAATCGTACGGACAAACCTCATCGCACTTTTTACAATTCGTGCAGGTATGATCCGGATTGCGAAACTCCATAATGCGCGTCCGATCACTGCGCAGCATCAGTTGCATAAAGTTATACGGACACGCCTTCTTACAAAACGTATCCTTATACACCACAAACAAAATCAAAAACAGCAATAGAATGGCCCCTAGCACACCCGACATCATCAACGAGCCCGAACGAAGCAACGAAAACTGGGCAGAAACCGGAACAAAAAACGCCACTAAGGACTGGGTGATAAGTAACGAGAGAACCAACCCCCAGCCAATACGCTTCAACCACGTGCTCTTCCCTTTTGACTTGATCAATTCCAAATACAAGTGCATCGGACAAATATGAGAACAGAAGATCCGCCCTTTCTTCATACTCATCACCCCGATGTAAATGACGACAGCCATCAGAATGAAGAAAGGCGTAAACATGGTCGCATAGCCATACTCTTTTCCAAAAGCCCTGACCACCTCTGCATCAATATCAAAGCAAAAATAGCCCAATGGAACCGAAAGAAGACACCAAAGACTAAAGGCCTGTAAAATCCGACGTCGTATAGAATAGAAAGAGCGTATCACCCGCCTCCTTCTCAACTACGGATTTATATTAAGCACTAAATAAGCAACACAAACCAATGTGATGACAGCAATAACGCCCTTCACAAACGAACCAATCTCAGCCTCACCCTGCTCGATCTCCGTCGTCCGCTCCAGCTTATCATTCGATACATCAGACATCTCTAGCCCACCTTATTTTTCGTAGTCGTTTAGCAACTTACCGTTGCGATCTTTACGCCAGTTTATATCCCGACCCAGCGTCTGAATGTACGCCGTCAAATCCTTGATATCCTGATCACTCAAATATTTAAAAGACGGCATGATAGAAGCCGACTGAAAGGCCCCATTCGGGGATTCAAATTTCTCGCCCATATTACGAGGATCACGGAAATGGGACCAATGCCACTCCGATGAATATTTCCCCCCCACACGTGACAAGTCAGGACCACTCCGTTTCGTACCCAAGAAACTTTGCTGTTGATTCACATACTCCCATGATTTCGAAACCGGTGCTTGCACGAGCCGCCATCCATAGCGCCGCTGGTCTGAGGCTAGATTCCGAATCTGCTGGGTATGACAATATACACATCCTTCGCGTTTATAAATTTCAATACCCCGCAACTCCTGTTCCGTGTAGGTATGCAAGACATGATCTCCTGCTGACCATATGGTCTCATCCACCAAAGGTGGCACAACAGTCGTTGTAATCGCACCAATTGAAAACAGCAGAAACGCACCCGTTGCTGTCCACATCAAACTCCGCTCAACATTCCATTTCATACGTTCTAAATCTCCTAGTCCTCTTCTGACCGATCTTCACCTTCACCCGGATACTTACCGAACAGCGTCATAAAGACGTTGTGAAGGAAAATAAAGTAAGCTGCATAAATACCCACACCCGCCAAGAAACGAATCCAATGGGCCGACTTGAGTGCCATCAACGTCTGCACAAATGTGTTCTCAGGATTCAGCCATGCATATCCCTGAATAACGCCAGATATAAACAGAACCACAAAGAACGGAATACTAGCAATCGTCATAATCCAGAAATGAAGGTCACCAAGCTTATCAGAGAACAAACGGCGGCCAGCTAACTTCGGTGCAACATAATAAACCCCTGCCATCGCATAATAAGAGAACGCACCGAACAGCGCCATATGGGCATGCCCCACGACCCAGTCCGTCTTACTCACAATTTCATTCACCGAACGGATTGCCTGGAAAGGACCCTGCAAACAAGTAAACACATAATAAACCGTACCCATCAGCAATAGTTTAGGCACCGGTCCCTGCAAGCGACGCCCCTGCGGAGCCGCAGCAAACGTTCCAAAAAAGTTCGTGATCACAGCTATCACCGGAATGATCAACGAGAAAGAGAAAATAATCGAAACCGTCTGCAACCAATGCGTGATCGGCCCATGCAACATATGGTGAGCCCCCGTCCACACATACACGAACGAAATTACCCAAAAACCAATCATACTCAGTTTGTGAGAATAGATCGGTGTATTCAGCTGTTTCGGAATCAAATAATAGGCAGTAGCAACGCCCAGCGGAGTAAAGATCAGACCCACCGCATTATGTACGTAAAACCAGTTTAGGTTAGCTTGGTTAACTCCTGTTACCATCGGCATTTGCGTTAAAAAATGTCCTGTAATAAAGACAAACGTGGTCCAAATCACGGAGCCCAGCGTATACCACACCGAAACGTAAAGATACTTCACTTTCCGCTGTGCAATCGTGCCGATCACGTTGATGCCAAAAAAGACCCAGCTCAATGCCATCAGATAATCAAAAGGCGCTGCAATTTCACCATACTCGATGTTTTTCACTTGCCCCAAAACAATACCCGTCAACCCGGCAGCCACAGCAATATTATAGATAATACCGGTCAACACCCCCAGCTTCTCGGAAAACAACTTCGTATGTAGGATTCGCGGCAGAATCCAAAGCAGAACACCCATATTCGCCTGTAACAACCAACCAAACAAATTCGCATTCGTATGCAACATCCGCATTCTGGGTAACGACAAATATTCAATTTCACCAATGGTAGGCACCACAAACTTAATCGCCACCAATAATCCCAATGTCAACGCCAGTCCAAAATAGACCATCGACGCGACAATTAGAGTTTTTGCTGCAGTATCCTGCTGTAAACTATATTTCATTAATTTGCTTCCTCAACATTTGAGCGAATAAACGCAATCAAATCCAGAATCACCTGATCACTCAAATGGTCGTGAGCCGGCATCGGAGCGCCAGCAACACCCAGCAGAATAGAGCGGTAGATACGCTCATCTGTAATTTCAGGCTGATTCAAGAAATGTTTGTTAATCAAATTTCGCGGCATCGCATGTCCCAACGCAATCGCATTCGGGCCCTTGCCGTTCGCTAATTTACCATGACATGATGTGCAGTGCTTGTGATATGCTTCATACCCTCGCTCGACATCACCGACTTCCAGCAGCGCTCCACTACCCCGATAGTCCAACCGCTCCGCATCACCCGGTTTCGGCATATCAGCCCGTAAACGCTTATACGCCGTCACAGGTGCATCATCCACAATCTTCATCTCAATGTATTCCACTAACATCTCGATTTGATCCTCCGACAACACATTCTTCCAAGGCGGCATCGCAGAACCTGCCACCCCATGCAACAATGAGTTCTTGAAGCGATCTTTATACGCGATCACAAATTGATATTTATTAAAATTCCTCGGATAAGGATCCAGCAGCTCTGCCACCTCACCGTTGCCATCTAAATCTTCTCCATGACAGGACACACAATAGGTGTCGTACAACTTCTCCGCAACCGCCATCCGGTCCACGTCCGCTACGCTGCCCCCTGCAAGCACAACCAACAGAGCTACTAACCCCATCACTTCTTTTTTCATTACAGGCTCTCCGTTTCCGCCAGATTTGGCGCATAATTAAACGTTGAAAGATACATTACCAAACTCTCCAACTCGGCTTCGTTATACTGTTTGAACGATGGCATAATCGAATCCGGTGCATGCATACGTGAATTCACAATATGATCTTTCACCCATGCCCGCCCACGATTTCGTATCGTCCACGTCAATTCAGGGCCAATATGCCCACCGCTGATATCCCCATCATCGTTCCGCCACGCATGGCAATTAATGCAACCACCCCGCGAGGTTGAACCCTCATACGAAACCCCTGCAAACAAAGCCCGACCGGCCTCCACGCTCGCCATACCAATTCGGTTCTCGATGGAAGCGGGCTTCACATATCCAATCGGTGCCGCGTCCGCCGAGCGAAGTTTCATAACTTGCTGCCCCTTCAAATACGTAGCAATCGCTGAAACCATCTCCTCATCTTCAACCCAATCAAACTTCGGCATCTTGGAATTTTCATCGTTCGCCTTCGGGTAAATGACCGACTCGTGCAAATAGTCATAGGTATGCTTTCCACCTGCATTGGTCAGCTCAGGTGCCTGCTTCGCATTAGAAACACCATCAATCGCATGACAACCCCAGCACGCCTTTTCCAAATAGAGCTCACGGCCCCACTCAAAATGTTCCGCTCCGGCCAACTCGCCGCCCTCTTGTGCATGACACCGAAAACAATTCGCTTGAGACGTTTTGCCAAGCAACATAGGCTTCGGCCAGCCATGATACTCGCCATGTGCATCATGCATCTCTAATGCTCTACCATTACCATCGTGACACACCGCACAACCCATTTTGTTGAAATCATGCGGATCCTTCTCAACACCAGGAACGATGGGAGGGTGCGCAGCTAACGGTCCAGGATAATTAACCGCATCAGGATTCGAAGCTCCAATGTGGCAGGTCTGACAGCGATCCACCATGATGGAACCCGGTGTCTTTACATTCACCTGTTTGATTTCAACCGAAAAATCCTCTTCACCCAGCAGGCTGTAATACTCTTTCTGGTATCCGATGTAATCCTTCTCCGCCGACTTCTTCAACGAGAGCGCAAATAGCACAAATCCCAAAAACGCCAATACTGCTAAAATTCTATAATCCTTCAGCATGGTTTAGTGTCCTCCTCCGGCAACCTGTTCCCACGGATAAATAATGGCCCAATTCTCCCCGCGGAAATAAACCCCGATAATTATTAATGCTAACATAAAAATATACATGCCAATAAACAACGCATTCTCCAGAGCACGCTCCTTCGCAAACCAGACGCCCGGTATGTTTTTTCGATAGGTTTTACTGAACGACTCGAAAAACATCTCAATATAAGGCAACACCATCACACCACCCGCCAAGAGACCGGGAATGACAATTCCACCAATAAATCCATCATAACTCGTCAGCTCCTGTAATCCCAAAAAGTACCACGGAGCCTTAGCCGGGTTAGTCGGATACGTCGGATCTGCCGGCCCTTCCAACGGAGCATCAAAGAAGACCGAAACAAAACTTAACAGCACCATGACCCCCACGAAAACCAGTAGTTCACGGATGATCAACTTCGGCCAAGCAAACATCATCTGGTCAACCTCTTCGTTCACCTTCGGCTCATTACCTTTGACCAATTCCACCAGTTTGTAACTCCGCGAACTTTTGAACACAGAGTTATTTCTCACCTCGCCGAAATCAGCATCAGGAATCTGCTTCTCCCCGCTCGTATCGGCGGGTCGCGCCAAACCCCCATCTTTTCGAATACGCCAAAAATGCCATGCGATTAAGCCGCCCATAATAGCCGGCAACACTGCCACGTGTAAGACATAGAAACGAATCAACGCCTCACCCCCCACGTCACCATCGCCCAACAAAATTCCGCGTATAATCGCGCCACCCGGTGCCAAACGAGCAATCTCAGTTCCCACTTTAACACCCCAAAATGCCAACTGGTCCCACGGCAACAAGTATCCGGTATACGAAAGGAAAACCGTCAACAACCCAAGAATACAACCAATCACCCAGTTGAACTCACGTCCACCCCGGTGCGCACCCGTCAAATACACCCGCAACATATGCAATGCGACGAACGCCACCATACCATGGGCGGCCCAGCGGTGCATATTACGCATGAAATCACCCCAAAAAACATTACTGCGCAAATTTAACATTCGGCTATAGGCATCCGGCAGTCCATCCGGCCCAAGCGCCGTAGACGGCACATAGTGAAACATCAACACCACACCCGTTACCGCCAACGCGACAAACATATAGGTCGTAATCAACCCAAGCCCCAGCGTTGTCTTAAACTTAACCGTTCGTTTATGAATTTTTACCGGTTGAATATGCAGCAGCACATTGCTGAACATGATTTTTGATTTGGTTAATCCGGTATTGTCAAAACCATGCTTCACAATTGAAGTAAAGATTTTGTTTCCATACCCCTTGGCACTTTCGATGAGTTCATTCATTTCGTAGATGCTCCTACCCGTTAAACGATTGAAAAATATGTATTTTCGGGCAACGTAACCCCAGTATCAACTTCCAGCTGCCCACCTGGAATTTTCTTCACCTCGAGCCACGGCAATGCCGCCGGTGCCGGTCCTCCCACCACCACGCCATCCGCATCATACTGCGAACCATGGCACGGACATAGGAACCCCGTCTCCACTCGGTTAACCGTGCAACCCAAATGGGTACAAACCAGAGAAATCGCCGCAATCTCTGTCTCACTCTGACGACGAATAACCGTCTTCATCTCCGAGAAAAAGATCTCATCGCCTATTTCCGGAAGATCATCCACCGGCACTAAAAACTTTGCAGGCGCACCATAAGAAACAACCGGAAACATATATTTGAACAACGCACCACCCGTACCGGCCGCCGCCAATCCGATTAATGCGAACGCAGAGCCAGCCGTCATGGCCTCTCTCCGATTCATTTTTTTCTTATCATCACTCATTCTCTCTCCTCCAAACGAACGCGCTTATTTTTGCTCGTTTCTGAAAATCACATATTTTGCTTCTTCAGGATGGTCAAACTGACCGTCCTTAATGGCCCAGCGGAACAAGCCAAAAAAGAGCAGTCCCAGCAAGGTTGTCAGCACCAATAAAATGATCGTTAATCCTATCATCCTACGCGAAGCAATCCTCAAATTCATTCACCGACATTTTGCACGCACCCGTCGGGCACTTCTGCGCGCACATCCCGCACCGAATACACTTCAGTGGATCAAACAGCATCACAGAACCCTGCTCTTGCGCCACCGCCATATCACCAAACTCCATCTCCGCCAGCACTTTCAAACTCTCGCCGCCCTCCACACGATCAACCGTCTTCATCGACAGACAGTACGATGGACAAACATCAACACAACCACCACAGAGAATACAGATGTCTGCCTCAAAGGTCGGATGAATATGGCACTCCAAGCAACGACCCGCCTGTTCTTTCGCTTCCGCCTCCGCATACTCCAGCGTCGTGTTAAATTCCGGATCTTTCGCAGGTTCCACTGGCAATTCATCGCGCTCCTCGCGCTCTTCATCCACATACCCAGACGTCCGACCATATTCCGGCATGTCTTTAAACGTTATTTTCCGCTGCAATTTCAGCGGCTCAGTATCCGTCAAATAAGCATGAATGCCCCGAGCTGCCTTACTACCCGAAGCCACCGCATCAATAAACAGCTTCGGACCATGCGCAATGTCACCGCCCACAAACACATTCGGCTTGCTCGTCTGCAACGTCTCGGTGTCTTCTATTTTCACCCAGCCCTGCTGCGTCATCTCAATACCCGCCTCTTCCAAGAAGGTAAGATCGGAAGCCTGACCCACCGCCATGAAGACCGCATCGCCCTCAATCAAACGCGACTCACCCTCCAAAACCGGTGAAAAGCGCCCATCTTCGTCATATACACGCTGGACCTGCTTCACACGCAACCCCTTGATCTTCCCATCTTCAACCACAATCTCTTCAGGCCCCCAACCGTCGTTGAAAGTAACGCCCTCCCGACGCCCACCCTCGCGTTCATCTTTCGAGCCCGGCATTTCACCCAGGTGTTCGCGCTCCAAACACGCCAAATTCACTTCCGGCGAGCCACAACGCAAAGCAGACCGCGCCACATCGAACGCCACATCACCTCCGCCAATCACAATTGCGCGTCGGGTGGAAAGATCCCAACGATCCCGCATATTGAAATCAAACAGAAAATCTAACCCCTTGTGGACGTCTGGATGATCATAATTACCAATCGGGATCGAGCGACCCTGTGCCAAACCCACCCCGATGAAAACCGCATCATGCGCCTCTTCAATCTCTTCCATCGTGATGTCTTTGCCCACATCAACGCCATTCTTCACCACCACATGCTCGAACATCTCAATCGAAGCCAGCTCATTGGCCACCACTTTACGAGACAACCGGTTAATCGGAACACCCTGCACCAACTGGCCACCCGACTTTTCCCAACGCTCATAAATGGTAACCGCATACCCCAAACGCGCTAAGTCATGTGCACACGTATACCCCGCGCAGCCGCCTCCAATAATGCCGACCGACCGCCCATTCAACTCAGGGTTCACAGAACCCGGTGCAATCGAATAGGTCAACGGCGTAATTAAATCACCTGTTTCAGGCCCCCGCTTATCCGTTAAAAACCCTTTAATATTCCGAATAACAACCGCTTCATCAACATCTGAACGCCGACACCCTTTCTCACAAGGTGCACCACACACTTTACCACATATAGATGCAAATGGATTTGTGGCCCGTGAGATTGCATATGCTTTCTCATAATCTCCCGCAACCGTTGCTAGCAGATACCCGCGGGCATCCGTATTCACAGGACATGCGCTTCGACAAGCTACTTCTGCTTCATAGTAGGCCTGATCCGGTAACTCAACATTGACTTTATCCGCCATAATCTCTCCTCAAAATGACATTAAATCCGCCACTTTATTTCAACCGTTACCCCTCAACAACGTCTACATTTTGCCTTCCCCAGACACAATTTCAACCCCTAATTGATATTTTTATACCGATACTTTTAGATACGATTGTTGGGCCGCTAAAACAAACATCAAAACCCCTAAAATAAATCGATTCTTAACTAGCTAATTGAGTCCATAATCACTATATATGGGAGCGAAGTCACGAAAGTGAGCAGTAAATAGTAGCCGGTTTCAATTGAAATTGGAGTAACACAAGAACAGAAATGTTCAGGAGATAATAAGTAATGTCAGATCAAATCGAAACAGGTTCCGTAAAATGGTTTAACGATGAAAAAGGGTACGGATTTATCGCTCGTGCAAGCGGAGAAGACGTATTCGTTCACTTCTCAGCCATCAACACTGATGGAGGGCGTCGCACGCTGCTTGAAGGACAGCAAGTAACGTTTGAAGTCACATCGGGTCAAAAGGGTCCGCAGGCTGAAAATGTAACTATTGTTGGTTAATAATTACCTTTTTAAGTTAAACCCGCTTTTTGATAAGCGGGTTTTTTTGTGCCCAGCCCTCGCTAGAGACCCCCATCAGGTCGTCTCAATAATAGCATCCAACATACGGTCATCATCAAAAATATAATGGCCGCGGAAAAATGAGCGAGACAACATAAAATCAAACCACGTCGCATCATCTTCCCACATCTTCTCAAACGGCAACGCATCTAACCGGCACCAAAACGGATCGGCCTCCTCCGTCTCCACCGGCACACCACAAAACGATCCAGCGCGATACACATAACAATGGATAGAAAGCCCATCCGTGAACTGAAAAAAAAGTTCACCCGCCGCCTCAATCTCCTGCGGTGTAATGCCAACTTCTTCCTCCGTTTCACGCACCGCACACGCTGCTGGCGTCTCACCCGCCTCTAATTTTCCACCCGGCCCATTCACTTTCCCTTTTCCAAGACCGCGCTTCTTATGAATCAGCAACACTTCATCATCCCGAATCACAAACATCAACGTCGCCGTAATTTCTGCCTGCCACTTTTCCCAGTCAACGTCCGCTACTTTTTCATACATACCCATTCATCCGCCCGTTAATGAAGAGGGCAGAATGCGCTTCATCGGGCGAATCAACAAGCGAGGATAGAAAAAATATCACCTACCCTTTATGATCATATAAATGCACATCACGCTGCGGGAACGGAATACTGATCCGCTCCTCATCAAACCGCTTCTTGATCCCCTCCGTAACCGCAAAGTAGACAGTCCAATAATCTGCAGGCTTACACCAAGGTCGAACGACAAAATCGATACTACTCTCCGCCATCTCATCCACCAGAATATCAGGAGCCGGTTCGTCCACTACTTCACTCACATCATCAAACACACGGGCAATCACTCGCCGCGCCTGATCAATATCATCTCCATAGCTAATACTCGCTTTCAGGTCAACTCGCCGAAGAGCATTGGCAGTATAGTTCGAAATCTTATCCGACGTTAACTTCGCGTTGGGAATAATAATCCGTTTGTTATCCAAACTATTCACGATCGTCGTAAAAATACCAATTTCCTCAACCGTGCCCGCCGCGCCCCCGGCCTCAATATAATCACCCACCTTAAAAGGCCGAAAAATAATCAACATCACGCCCGCCGCAAAATTCGATAACGAACCCTGCAGTGCCAAGCCAACTGCCAAGCCCGCCGTACCAATCAGAGCCAACAACGAAGCCGTCTTCACATCCAATATTTCCAATGCAGAAATAATCACCACAATCTGCAAAATCACATGCAACACACTCGCCAAAAAATTGACCAAGGTGCTATCCAACGCGTGCCGCTCCATCAACTTCACAAACAAGCGGCGCAACCCCTTCGCCAACCACAAGCCCAAAATCAGTACCAACAAAGCACCAATAATCTGCACACCATAATCTACTGCAATCAGGCGAAGCTGATCACCTATATCTCCCCACCGATCAGGGGAAGACATCCAGTCCATTGAATCTTCCATACACACCTCGCGTTAAATCAACACAAAGAGTTACAGAAAAGTTTATACGTATAAACTAAATAATATTATAAAAATTCAGCCACGACAAAGGTATGATCCGAAGGCTTTTCCATACGCCTCGGCTCGACATCAATCCAGCAATCAATCGAACGCGCAGCTAATGCCTGCGAAGCCAGAATATAATCAATACGCCATCCCAAATTACGCTCCACTGCATCCTTCACTCGATAATCAAAAAAAGAAAAGAGCGTCTCATCTGGATGATGTTTTCTGAGCAAATCCTCAAATCCGAGCGAACACACCGAAAGAAAAGCCTGCCGCGCATCCTCATGAAAACACGGATCATTCATTTTCGTCTGCGGTTGTGTTACATCATTCGGAGTCAGCGCAATATTCATATCCCCCAGCCAAATCAACGCATCACTTGCTGCATACTCCCGCTCAAGCATCCGCTTCACCCGATCATACCAGCTCACCTTATACCGATACATCACATGATCAATCGCCCGTCCCTGCGGCACATACGTATTCACCACATCATACTCACCGATCCGCGCCCGAACCAACCGCGTCTCATCCTGAGGCCCCCCGTCATCAAAACCGAACCGAACATCCACCGGCTCTTCCCGAGAAATCAGTGCCACCCCATTATACGACTTCTCCCCCTTAAAAACCACGTGATACCCCAACGCCGAAAACGCCTCCACTGGAAAATCCTCATCCTGCACCTTTGTCTCCTGCACCCCCACCACATCCGGACCATGCTTTTCCAACCAGTCACACAAAATCGGTAACCGGCTCCGAATCGAATTCGCATTAAACGTCGCTATCTTCATCCATCCACTCCTTCAAATAACCTACCACAAATAACTCCAACCAAACAGACCCAACTTTCACAACCCCCTGATATTGCCGCACTGAAAAGATTGATCAAAGCGCACCAATCAACCATAACACTTCCTCACAAACCGGAACAAATCATGACAGAAGAATCCTCAACTCATTTTATTCACGAGATCATCGAAAACGATCTCGCCGCCAACAAAATAGAGACCATCATCACCCGCTTCCCCCCCGAGCCCAATGGCTACCTTCATATCGGGCACGCCAAAGCCATTCACCTCGACTTCGGAACGGCCCAAAAATACGCCGGACGCTGCCACCTACGATTCGACGACACCAACCCCGAAGCCGAAGACGAACAATATGTCCACGCCATCCAAGAAGACATCCGCTGGCTCGGCTACGACTGGGGCGAAAACCTCTACTGGGCCTCCTCCTACTTCAACCAAATGGAAACCTACGCCCGCCAACTCATCGAACAAGGCAACGCCTACGTCTGCGACCTCACCCAAGAAGCCTTCAAAACCTACCGCGGCATCCCCACACAACCCGGTCAAGAACCCCCCGGACGCCACCGCACCATTCAAGAAAACCTCGACCTCTTCGACCAGATGCGCAACGGAGACCACCCCAACGGCGCCTATGTTCTCCGCGCCAAAATCGACATGACCTCCCCCAACCTCCATCTCCGCGATCCCGCCATCTATCGCATCAAACACGCCACCCACCACCACACCGGCGACAGCCACTGCATCTACCCCATGTACGACTTCGCCCACTGCATCGAAGACTCCATCGAAGGCATCACCCACTCCCTCTGCACACTCGAGTTCGAAGTACACCGCCCCCTCTACGAATGGATTCTCACCCAGCTCAACCTCTACCGCCCCCAGCAAATCGAATTTGCCCGCCTCAACATCACCTACACCGTCATGAGCAAACGCAAGCTCCTCCAGCTCGTGCAAGAAAACCACGTCAACGGCTGGGACGATCCCCGCCTACCCACCATCAGCGGCATGCGCCGCCGTGGCTTCACCCCCACCGCCATTCGCAACCTCTGCACGCAAGTCGGCTGCACCAAATTTGAAAGCCTCACCGAAATCGAACGCCTCGAAGCCTGCGTCCGAGACGACCTCAACGAAACTTCCCCCCGCGCCATGGCCATCCTCGACCCCATCAAACTCATCATCGAAAACTATCCCGCAGACCAAACCGAACAACTCGAAATTGCCAACCACCCCCAAAACGAAAGCTACGGCACCCGCACGGTACCCTTCACCCGCGAATGCTACATCGAACGCGAAGACTACATGGACGACGCACCCAACAAATTTAAACGCTTCACCCTCGGTCGCGAAGTTCGCCTGCGCGGCGCCTACTGCGTCACCTGCACCCATGTTGAAAAAGACGAAAAGGGCAACGTAACCACCCTCCACACCACCTACGACCCCGAAACCCGCGGCGTCAACCCCCCCGACGGACGTAAAGTACGCGGCACCGTCCACTGGGTCTCAACCGCCCATGCCATCGATGCCGAAATCCGGCTCTACGACCGCCTCTTCACCAACGAAAACCCCCTCGCCGACAAAGATAAACCCTTCACCGACTTTCTCAACCCCGACTCCCTACAACGGTGCCAAGCCAAACTCGAACCCAGTCTCCAAACCGCCAACCCCGGCGACCGTTTCCAATTTGAACGGGTCGGCTACTTCTGCGCCGACCTTGATCACACCTCAACCACCCCAACCTTCAACCGCACCCTCACCCTTCGCGCTGCCAAAAAGATCTAAAGTAAAAGTTCCGCCCGAATAGCCACCGCTTTCTCCAAGCTCTCGCACGCTTCGATCCACGCCAGAGCAAAATCAAACGCCGTGCCGGGGCCCTGGCTGGTAATGAGCTTACCATCCACCACCACGCGCTCATCTATCGGTTGAACATCTGTCGGCAAACTCTTCTCAACGCCCGGATAACAGGTAAACACTCTACCCTCCAACACCCCCGCCGTATGCAATGCCAGCGCCGCCGCGCAGATCGACCCCACCCAACGATCGCGTTCCACAAAATCGCGTAATGCCGCCTGTACACCCACATGGGAGCAAAGCCGCTCCGTACCGCCCAATCCACCCGGCAATATGAGTCCGTCCTGATCAGCCAATACCAATTCATCCCACCGACAGTCCGCCGAAAGCTTCACTCCCCGCGACGCAACAACCGGTTCCTCCTCCAGTGCCGCCACGGTAACCTGCCAACCGGCCCGACGAAGCACATCCACAATGATGACGGCTTCCATCTCCTCACAGCCACTTGCGATCGGCACCACCACCTTCATCCTCGTCTCCTATCCCACCAGCGGAATCAACAACTGCTCTGCCTGAGCAAGCACCGCTGGATCAAACTCCTCATTCAGCTCCCCCGTCAGAACATCCGTCAACGCCCCCCCATCGCAAACCACCACTCCGTTCACATTTGCAATCGGTTCCGCCAACTCCGAGCCCAGAAAACAGAGCACCGTCTGAACCCGAACCTCTTCTTCGCCCTGCTCCTTAAAATAGGTCAGCAACTCTGTTGCCTCCCCTTTCACTTGACGCAGCGGCGAACGGTTGATTCGTTTCCCGTCCACCCAGGTTTCCCCTTCGCGAAATTCCACCCGTCCACTCCAGTTCTTCGTCTCCACCACAAACACTCCGCCCGGGCCCACCAAAATATGATCAAAGTTATACGCTCCTCCCGGCAACCGCACCCCATGGAAAACCGCAAACTGCGACGGCAGGAAAGCCAATTCTCTTGCGACCCACTCCTCCCCCTTCGCCCCCTTCAAATAATTCCCCAACCGTCGATTACCCCACGCCAGCAACACCATGCCCGCCACAGCCAACAGAATAAACAATAAGCCCAACTGAGAAACCGAAAAAACTGGAACGGGAGCCACCGCCCGCAACAAATACCCCAACAACAGGCAAATAACCATGAAAGGCCAAAATGCCTTCAACAAACCCATCATACGCGGTGCCTCACCCGCACTGCCAAACACCCGCGCAAACGATGCCTTCACCTCTGCCCGCTGCTCATTCATCTCCATACAGGATACAACTCCCCGCTTCGTCACACACCCAACACATCTCGCATACCATAAAGCCCGGCGGGCCGATCACAGGCCCACAGTGCCGCTTGCAAGGCACCCATGGCAAACACATCCCGATCCGTCGCCCGGTGAGACAGCTCCAACAACTCTCCTTCACCCGCCATCAACACCGTATGATCCCCCACAATATCTCCCCCCCGAATCGCGTGAAAACCAATCTCTTCAGCCGAACGCGCCCCCGGCTGACCCTGCCGACCATTCACTTGAACCTCTGGCAATGAAACCTCATAGCCCCGCGCTGCCGCCTCGCCGAGCATCAGTGCCGTCCCACTCGGCGCATCGACCTTCCGCCGATGATGCCGCTCCAGCACCTCCACATCATATCCACGGCCTTTCAACGCACGCGCTCCCTCTTCCACCAATGTGCAAAGCAGGTTCACACCCAAACTCATGTTACCCGACCGCACCACCGGAACCGTAGCGCTTGCCGCCTCAATCATCACCAGCTCCTCCTCCGTGTAGCCCGTTGTACCAATCACCCATGCCGGTCCCCACTCCGCAATCCGCTCCGCATTCCCCGCCGAACCCACGTGATATGAAAAATCGATAATCACATCCGCTTGCGGTGCCAGCGGTGCCAAATCACACGTCACTTCAACCCCCGCCGCCGGTAAACCATTTGCCACGCCCGCATCCATGCCCAGCTGCTCCGCGTCCCACAGATCCACTGCGCCGCACAACTCTAAACCCGCAATCCGTTTCTCCAATACACACCGAATCAACGTACGTCCCATGCGCCCGCCCGCGCCCATAATTAATACTTTCTTATTCATTCCACTATCCCCATCGCACGCATCGTGCCTCTCAATCGCTCTCGTAACGACTCCTCCATCTCACACAGAGGCAACCGATAAATCTCATCCACCCATCCCAACATCGCTGCCGCCGCCTTCACCGGAATCGGATTCGTATCAATAAACAGATCATCAAACAGCGGCAACCACTGCTCATGTAAGCGATGCGCCTCCTCCCAGCGGCCTTCCCGTGCAGCCCGGATCATCTCACTCACGCCGCTCGGCACCACATTCGAAGCCACCGAAATTACCCCACAAGCCCCCGCCTCCATCATTGGCACAGCCAGAGCATCATCGCCCGAGAGTACCTCCAAACTGCACACTCCCAAAATTTCCTGCACACGCTCCACCGAACCCGCAGCCTCTTTCACCGAGACCACCGACGGATGCTGCGCCAACTCCGCCACCACCGAAATAGGAATCTCGCGCGCCGTGCGTCCCGGAACATTATACAACACCACCGGCACACCCAAATCGGCCACCGCACTAAAATGACGCACGAGTCCCGCATCGTTCGGTTTGTTGTAGTAAGGCGTCACCTGCAACGTTCCATCCACGCCAAACGCCTTCGCCCCCAGCGTCAACTCCACCGCTTCCGCTGTCGAATTTGCCCCCGTACCCGCAATCACCTTGCAACGACCCGCCGCCACGCGTACCACTCGCTCAATCACCTTCAGGTGTTCATCCGGCCGTAACGTCGGCGATTCACCTGTCGTGCCCACCGGAACCAACCCATCCACACCCCCCTCAATCTGGCGCTCCACCAACTGCTCCAGCGTATCAAAATCAACCGATTCATCTCGATAAAAAGGCGTAATCAACGCCGTATAGGTTCCCTCAAAATACATACAGCCCCTTCTCAGACACTAAACTGCTTCAACCCGCCAAAATCCAAGGTGGCAAAATGATCGTCCATTGTTTCCGCCCGACGAATCTGCATCACCTCACCACTCTCCCGCAAGAGTAGCTCTGCCGACCGCAGTTTAGCATTGTAATTAAATCCCATCGAATGTCCATGGGCACCCGCATCATGAATAATCACCAAATCCCCAATTTCCACCTGCGGCAGCAGCCGATCAATCGCAAACTTATCGTTGTTCTCACACAGCGAGCCCGTCACATCACACAGATAATCGCAAGGCGCCGACTCCTTACCTGCCACCGTAACATGGTGATACGCCCCATACATCGCCGGGCGCATCAAATTCGCCATACACGCATCCAATCCCACATAATTCTTATAGGTCTCTTTCTTATGCAACACTCGACTCACCAACCAGCCATACGGCCCCGAAACCATCCGACCACACTCCAACCGAATATCCAATGGAGCAAGACCGTTCTTCACAATACAACGCTCATACAACGCCCGCATCCGCTCCCCTAACAGCAGCAAATCAACCGCCTCCTCCTCCGGGCGATACGGAATCCCAATCCCGCCCCCCAGATTCACAAACTCAAACGTAATGCCCAGCTCCGCACTCAATTCACCCACCAAATCGAACAACAACTGAGCCGTCTCCACAAAATAATCCACCTCCAACTCATTCGAAGCCACCATCGTATGCAAACCAAACCGCTTCACACCCTTGTCCCGCAACTGCCGATATCCCTCAAACAACTGCTCCCGCGTGAAGCCATATTTCGCCTCCTCCGGCTTGCCAATAATCACGTTACCGCCCTTAAGCGGCCCCGGATTATAGCGACAACAAACCAACTCCGGCAGCCCCACATGCTCCTCCAAATAAGCAATATGCGAAAGATCATCCAGGTTAATAATCGCGCCCAACTCTTTCGCCTTCGCATACTCATAGGCCGGCGTATCGTTCGACGTAAAAATGATATCCTCCCCCGTAATACCCACCTTATCACACAGCACCATCTCCGGCAGCGACGAACAATCCCCCCCAAAGCCCTCCGCCTTCAACAACGTCAGCAGATACGGATTCGGCGCCGCCTTCACCGCATAATACTCTTTAAAACCCGGATTCCATGCAAACGCCCGCTGCAACAAACGCGCATTTTCCCGAAGCCCCTTCTCATCATACAAATGGAAAGGCGTTGGATATTGCTGTGTCAACGATGCTAACTCGCCGGTCGAAAGGGGTATCCTCTTTTCACTCATCTCTTTTCCTTAATCCCCCTACATTCCATTAAACGATCACTCTTCCGCCGGCTTCACAAACGAAGCAAACGTCGCTGGCAACGCACTCACCGGCTGACCAATACCCTCATTGATCCACCACACCAACAACTGCTCCTCCTCATCCGTCACAAACGGCTCCATCGGGGGCATATGCAACTCATCATCTTCCGGCAACCGCATCCGCTCAATCATCATCGAACCATCCGCATTCCCCGAAACCATCGCCGCTCCCGAAACGCCCCCCTTCAACATAGCTTCCTCCGTCTCCATCGAAAGCTTCGCCCGCAATCGCCGACCCGCATGACACAGTAAACACTTCTCATCCAAAATCGGATACACCGCCGCCTCAAAAACCGTACGATCATCCCCCTCAAAAAGAACCGCCGCCTCCAGATCGACTCTAGGCTCTGCCGATGCCGCATGTGCCTGCCAAGGCACCTCTGCAAAAATATCCCCATGCGTCATCACGCCACCCAAATGACCCGCATAACCCATGATTATCGAAACGCCAACGGCTACCACGCTTATTTTTTTCATTCCCGCTCCTTTCACAACCACATCATAAAAAAGATTCAACGCCACCAAAAATATCCATGTGGCAATCAAATGCGGTTTCACCGTATCACTATAGGTGCCGGATAAATAGAGCGTTAAACCTGTCAAAAAAGCTATACAACCACTCAGCCATGTTACCAATGCCCCCCCCCGTAACCACGGCTCAAAGAGCATCGCCGGACGCCGAACGCCCACGATCAAAATCAGCACGGTCCCCGCCCACAACCCAATGGGCAGATGCACCGCCAACGGATGAAACCCACCCGTAAAAAGAAACCAATCCACCGCCGACGCTGACCGGGCCGATGGCAACAGGGTTAAGCCACCCAACAGCAACGTCCACAACCATAATCCGCTAAACTGACAACAAGCTCTCATCTCAATGTATTCTCTCCCGAGAAATATCTACTGCGCCTCCCTCATCGCTGCCAGCACCCGCAACCGAAGTGCATTCAACTTAATAAATCCAGTTGCATCCGACTGATCATAGCCACCCGCCTCATCAAAACTCACCAATTCCGGACTGTAGAGCGAGAACGGTGACCGACGACCACACACATGCACACCCCCCTTAAACAACTTCAACCGCACCTCACCCGTCGCCGTCTCTTGGCTCTGAGCAATCGCCGCCTGCAACATCTCCCGCTCCGGTGCGAACCAATATCCATTATACACCAGCTCCGCATACTTCGGCACAAATGAGTCCCGCAGATGCATCACCTCCCGATCCATCGTAATCGACTCCAACGCCCGATGCGCATGATGCAGAATGGTACCGCCCGGTGTCTCATACACGCCCCGATCCTTCATACCCGTATAGCGATTTTCCACAATATCAATACGACCCACCGCATGCTCACAACCCAACGCATTCAACCGACGCAACAAATCCGCAGCACCCAGCTCCTCCCCATTCACCGCCACCGGTACCCCCTTCTCAAACCGAATCTCAATCGTCTCCGGTTCATCCGCCGCCTCACTCAACGGCTTCGTCATGCACCACATCGCCTCATCCGGTTCATTCCACGGATCTTCCAGCACGCCCCCCTCAAAGCTAATATGCAACAAGTTACGATCCGTACTATAGGGTTTAGAAGCCGACACCGAACACGGAATCCCCCGCTCCTCCAGATAGGCAATCATATCCATCCGTCCTTCAAACGAAAACTCCTCCGGCATCCGCCACGGTGCAATCACCTGAATGTCCGGCTTCAACGCATACGCCGTCAGCTCAAACCGAACCTGATCATTGCCCTTACCCGTTGCTCCATGGCAAATCGCCTCCGCACCCTCTGCCACCGCAATGTCCACCATCCGCTTCGCAATCAACGGTCGCGCAATCGACGTGCCCAACAGATACGTGCCCTCATAAATCGCATTGGCCTGCATCATCGGAAAAATATAATCACGCGTGAACTCCTCCTGCACGTCATCCACATAACACTTAACCGCACCATGCTCCAACGCCCGCGCCTCCAAACCATCCAGTTCTTCCTCCTGACCCACATTAGAACAATAACAGATCACCTCTGCATCATACTGCTCCTGCAACCACGTCAACAGAACCGTCGTGTCCAATCCACCCGAATACGCCAATACAACCTTCATCTATCTAATCCTCTCTGCCCATTAAAACGGGATGTCATCTTCAAAATCGTCAAAGTCAGCCGGAACATCCTCATCCCGAGCTGGCGGCTGATCAGCCGCCGGCGCACCGTCCGCTGCAATCTTCCACCCCTGCAAATTATTAAAGTAACGACCGTTGTACTCACGACCCCGAATATCAAACGTCACCGTCACATCCTGCCCCGGCTCAATGCCCTCCAGCAAATTAATCTTATCCTGCACAAACTCCAAGCAGATCTCCTGTGGAAACTTGCCATCCTCCACCGTCACCACAATTTCCCGCTTCTGAAATCCACTGCCAAACGTCTGCGTCTCCTGCAACAGTTTCACCTTTCCACTCAATTCATATGCCATACCCTGACTCCTTTCCTAATTCTCATCCACCTGCATCACCAACGCAACCATCTCATCATGCAACGCATGGCACGCCACATCAATCCAACTCAACGCCTGATCGATCTCCTCCGCGCTCACCACCATCGCCGGCAACATCCGCAACACCCGCTGCGCCGTTGCAATACTCAACAATCCCGCCTCGAACAGAAACTGCTGAAGCGGTGCCGCCGGCACCTTCAACACCAGACCATTCATCAACCCACTTCCCCGAACGCCCTCTATCCACGCTGGATGAGCCGCCGCAATATCCGCCAACCCCTGCATAAACCGCTCCCCCATCGCCACCGCATTCGCCAGCAAATCCTCCGCCTCAATCGTCTCAATCACCGCCAACGCCGCCGCACTTCCCAACGGAGTACCCCCAAACGTCGTCGCATGATGGCCCGGCTGAAACGTATCCGCCAAGCGCGGTCCCGCCACAATGCCCCCTATCGGAAAACCGCCCCCCAGCCCCTTCGCCAACGAAAACGCATCCGGCTCCACTCCATAGTGCTGAAAACCAAACCACCGACCGGTTCGACCCACCCCCGCCTGCACCTCATCACACAGCAACAAAATACCCATCTCATCACACAACGCCCGCAACCCCGGCAGAAAATCCGGTGCCGAGGGAATAACCCCGCCCTCGCCCTGCAGTGCCTCCACCATGATCGCCGCCGTCTGATCGTTCACCAACGCCCGCACCGAATCCAACTCATTATAATCCGCATACACAAACCCTCCCGGCAGCGGTCCGAATCCGTGCTTCACCTTATCCTGACCCGTCGCCGTCAACGTCGCCAACGTCCGCCCATGAAACGACTGCCGCATCGTGATAATCTCATGCCGCCCCCGCGTCGAGCCCCATAACCGCGCCAACTTAATCAGCCCCTCGTTCGCCTCCGCCCCCGAATTACAGAAAAAGCACTTCGCCCCCGCCAATCCAGAGCACCGCACCAACGCCTCCGCCAACTGCGGTTGCAAGGGATTCATAAACAGATTCGACACATGCATCAGCTGCTCCGCCTGCTCCCGAATCGCCGCCACCTGTCGCGGATGGGAATGCCCGATATTCGTCACCGCAATCCCCGAACAAAAATCTAGATACCGCTTTCCCTCCGCATCCCACACCCAACAACCTTCACCCCGCACCAGTGCCGTCTTCGGTGCATAGGTAGGCATCACAAAAGCTTCCTGCAAAGCCATGATCTCACTCGTTGTCATTTCACTCTTCATCTCAACTCACTATTTCAAAATTTCCGTTCCCACACCCTCGCTCGTGAACAACTCCAACAACAACGAGTGCGGCAGCGCCGAATCAATAATATGAGCCTTCCGGATACCCATCTCAACCGCATGAACCATACCCTTTATCTTCGGCAACATACCACCCGCAATTACACCCCGATCAATCAGTTCTTCCACCTCACTCAAATGCAACGACGAAATCAGCGAATCCGCATCCGCCGGATCATGCAATAAACCCGGCACATCCGATAAAAACACCAGCTTCCGCGCCTGCAAGGCACACGCCACCGCCGTCGCCGCATCATCCGCATTCACGTTATACAGCTGTCCCGCCTCATCCCGCGCCAGAGGCGTAATCACCGGCACAATATCCGCCTTCATATACGCCTCAATCGGCTCCACATCCACGCTCTTAATCTGCCCCACAAATCCCCAATCCAACGCCTCACCGGTACGCTCATCCCGCCCCCTCATCCGCTCCGCACGAAAGATATCCTCCCCATGAATCCCCCGCGCTTTTCCATCAAACACCCGCAAAATATCCACCATACCCGGATTCACCTGCTGATTCAACACCCGCTCCACCACCTGAATCGAATCCCCATTCGTCACCCGCAATCCCCGCACAAACTCAGAAAAAATGCCCGCCTCACGCAACGCCTTCGAAATCGCCTTCCCACCCCCATGCACCACCACCGGATGCATACCCACGCACTCCATAAACGCAATATCCTCCAAGATATTCCGCACCCCCGCCTCATTCTCCATGATGCTTCCACCAAACTTAACCACCACCGTCTCGCCCCGAAACTGCTGAATAAACGGCAACGCCTCCGTCAACACCGCCGCCTTCTCAATAAATGCATTCATACCCGCTCCTAAAAATTGATCCGCACATACTCTTCCGTGCAGTTACACGTATACACCACCGCTTCACCGCTGCCCAACCCCAACCCAATCCGAATCAGCAACTCCCGCTCCGAAACCGCCTCCACCAATGTCTCCATCGCCGTCGCCGCCTGCACACCGCCCTCCACCGCAAGCGTCTCTCCATACCAAATACGAACCAACGTCTCATCCACCCGCGCCGCCGAATACCCAATCGCATCCATAATCCGCCCCCAATCCGGAAACGTCCCCGCCCACGCCGTCTTATTCAACAACGAATTAGCCACCGCTCTCGCCGCCGCATCTGCCGCCGCATCCGACTCCGCCCCCTCCACCAACACCGTCACAAACCGATCCGCTCCCTCGCCATCATGCACAATCATCATCGCCAACTCAAAACAGAGCGACTCCACCGCCGCAACAAACCCAGCCCAGCTCTCTGACCCCTCCTCCAACACCACGCCCGAAGCCCCATTCGCCAGCATCAAGACCGAATCATTCGTACTCTGATCGCCATCCACCGTAATCCGATTAAAACTCCGATCCACCGCCCCCTTCAACACCGCCTGCAACGCCACCGCCTCCACCGCCGCATCCGTCGTCACAAAAGCCAACATCGTAGCCATATTCGGCTCGATCATGCCCGCCCCCTTCGCCAGCCCCGTCAACCGCACCCGCACACCCTTCACATCCACATCCCGCATCGCCGCCTTCGGCCGAGTATCCGTCGTCATCATCGCCCGCGACGTCTGTTCTAACTGATCCGCTGCCGCCGCCGCGCTCAACATCGACACCCCTCCACCTATCGCCTCCATCGGCAGCTGCGGCCCAATCTTACCCGTCGAACAAACCAGCACCTCCTCCGGCAGACACCCCAACTCCGACGCCATCCCCGCGGCCATCGCCTCCGCCGACACCATACCCGCCGAACCCGTACACGCGTTCGCCACACCACTATTCATCACAATCGCCCGCACAACCGGTTGCTCCAAATGCGCCCGACACACCTTCACCGGGGCCGCACACACCTGGTTCGTCGTAAACACCCCCGCCGCCGAAGCCGCCCTATCCGACACAATCAACGCCATGTCCAACGAACCATCCCGCTTCACGCCCGCCGCAACGCCCGCACTCCGAAATCCCATCGGCCACTCAGTTTTTTTATCCGCTGCACTCATCCAACACCCTGCCTGTCTTAAACCCTCATTAAATGGTTTTTCAACCCGTCCGAAAACAAAAAAAGCCCCCCAGGTCGGGAGGCTTTCTGCATCGCAGTTCCAACGATTAACGTTTTGAGAACTGGAACCGTTTGCGCGCTCCCGGCTGACCCGGCTTCTTTCGTTCCTTCACACGAGAATCACGTGTCAAGAAGCCCGACTTCTTCAATACCGCTTTTGTCTCCTCGTCCATCGAAGACAACGCACGCGAAGCCGCATGAACCACGGCACCACATTGGCCTGACTTGCCACCACCTTTAACCGAAGCAACCACATCAAACTTACCCAAACCACCAATCGCCTCAAACGGCTTCTTCAACAACTCAATCTGCAACGCCGTTCCAAAATAAGCCGCCGCATCCTGACCGTTCACCAAAATTGAACCACTGCCCTCACTCAAACGTACCCGAGCCACCGAACGCTTCCGCCGACCCGTTGCTGCTATTGCTGTATCCATCGCCATCGTAATAATCCCAATTAAAGTTCCACTTTCAGCTCGCCCAGTTGCTGCGCCGCATGCGGATGATCCGCTCCCGCATACACCTTCAAACGCTTCATAGTCTGCCGCGACTGACGGTTTGTTGGCAACATACCCTTCACAGCCTGCGTAATAATCCGTTCCGGATTTTTCGCCCGAATCGCCGCCGCAGTCTTCTCTGTCCGACCACTCGAATATCCCGAGTAATCCTGATAAATCTTATCCTGCTCTTTTTTACCGCTCAGCTTCACCTTATCGCAGTTCACCACCACCACAAAAGCACCCGTATCCACATGCGGCGTATACGTAGGCTTATCCCGCCCCCGCAACGCATCCGCAATAATCACTGCCAAACGACCCGTCGGCAGATCCGTTGCATCCACCAACAGCCACTCCCGCTTAATATCCGCCTCTTTAGGCATAAATGTCTTCATGAAAAAAGTCCTCACAACTAAATCGTGTTTAACACAAGGAGGGAGAAGCTATAGAAACACCCCTTTCCTGTCAACCCTCCGACCGCAATTTGTTTTGCCTGTTAATTAGCCTCACCCCTGCTACACTCCCCTCCATGTCACAACCCATCCTTCCAGATTCAACCCGCCACCCGCGCCGCCCACTTCGACGCGCCCGCATCCCCCTGCTTCTGCTTCTATTTTTCCTCCTACTGCTCTCACAGCTCCACGCCTTTCTAAGCCTCACCCGCCCCCCCCACCACGGCTACATGGCCCTCGAAAGCTGGCTCGATGACCGCGCCCTCCAGCACGCCGTCGATCTCTACCAAGCCGGAAACTATCACGGCATTCTCTGTACCGGAGGCCCCATCGAAACCGGCCATTACCTCGCCCCCCATAAAACCTACCCCGCCATGACCGCCGCCCGCCTCCAGCATCTCGGCATTCCCTCCGAACAAATTCAAATCATCACCGCCCCCCTCGTCCAACGCGACCGAACCTATGCCTCCGCGCTCGCCCTCCGCCAACACCTCGACCAACACCCCCTACCCCCCAACACACCCCTCCACCTCATCTCCGTCGGCACCCACGCCCGCCGCAGCCACCTCCTCTTCAAACGCGCCCTCGGCAACCAGATCGAAATCGGCATCACCGCCCTCCCCGATCCAACCTACCCCCCCCACCGCTGGTACGCCCACAGCAGAGGCGTTCGCGCCCTCATCTCCGAAACCATTGCCTACAGCTATGCCAAACTACACCCCAACCCATGAACACCGACTCCCACAACCTCTGGCTCCATCTTATGCTGCTCCAACTCCTACAGCAGAACCAAACCGACCCGCTCACCGGACTCCTCAACCGCCGCGGATTCAACGAAACACTTCAACAACTTCACGCCGCCGCCCAGCGCTACCAACGCCCCCTCAGCCTCGTCCTCATCGATGTACAAAACCTCAAAGCAACAAACAACCAACACGGGCACCCCGCCGGCGACCAACGCCTCCAACAACTCGCCCAGACCCTGCAGCAACACAAACGAACCAGCGACTATGCCGCCCGGATCGGCGGCGACGAATTCGCCCTCCTCCTCCCCGAAACCAACGAAGCCCAAGCCCAACAAGCCATGCAACGCATGCAGCAACAGCTCAACCGCCAAGAGATCGCCATTCACATAGGCATCGCCACACACCCTAGCCCCGATCTATATGCCGAAGCCGACCGGCAACTCAAAAAAAGAAAAGAGAACACTTAAAACGCAATACACGAAGCATGCAGCGCTTCAATCTCTCCCGAGATTTTCGACACCACCTCGCAATCAACCGCCTCGCTCACCCGCAACAACGCCAACGAATACTCTCCACTCAAATCATGCGGATTCCGCATATCATTGATATTCAAGCCCGCTTCCGCCAGCGACCGACCAATCTGACCAATCACACCCGGACGATCCTTATAGATAAACAGCAACGCCGTACCCGTCGGCTCAAAATAGAGCTTATCAAAATCATTGATCCGCGAAATCATCATGTTCCCCTCCGCCAACGTACCGCGCACACTGATTCGCTTGAAGTTGGCCGCATCCACCGCCGTCGTCACATCCACCGTAATCGAATTGCCATACCCCTTCGAGCTATCCGTCTCCCGGTTGAAATACTCAACGCCCTTCTCCTTCAAATACTCCAACGCCGCATCGTACCCCTGCGACCGATCAAACTCCTCACTCAAGGCCGCCAGCACCTGCACCAACAACCAATCCTTATAGTTT